>OMLO01000105.1_pt1 | contig 39641 bp, 19 predicted proteins | sample 1674811 | NCBI WGS metagenome assembly OMLO01 (sample SAMN06265003, study PRJEB25207) | coral metagenome | isolation source: Coral host | place: Mexico:La Bocana,Puerto Morelos, Mexico | collected 2008-11-13
GGGGGGGGGGGGGGGGGGGGGGGGGGGGAAGAGTACGTTTGTAAAAATGGGACGGTTGAGAAACTTGTGATATTCTAAGGTCAGCCTTGCCACGAGCACCTTCCCATAAGGTTTATTTTTACTGTGTCATTAGCGTCATTTGATTTGTTTTTTCATTCTATTGTTTATACAAGTCAGCCTCAAAGGTGGTTCCACTGCATTTGGTCGGGGGTACATGGTCCCTAGTTTTCCTAACAAGAGCTTTTTGTGGGTTTACGTGTTCGGCTTTGGCGCAAGTAGGACGTTACTTATGTATCTCTTATCCACTTTGTTGTAAGCTTTTTGTTGCAAATAAAACATCTCTTGGGTCTAGCTGACCAACGCGCCCATGCCTCAACCTTTGAGTATGTTCGGATGTACTAACTATTTTGGAGGGTGTCGTGAATATGGTCTATTCTCACGAGCCTAAACCCATCACCTTGGTAATAAGCTTGTTGTTATTGCGGGCACCAAGAGTTGTGTTTGCAATGCCTCACGTTCTCTACATAATGCTAGAGATTAAAATTATTTCTGTATCAAAATCCCTCATTATATATATAAATCTATTTAGCTTTATTGTTTTAATATAGTTTTATTACTAAGTTGTTCTGTTACAAATGGCATACAAAAGCAATGTTTGTAAGTTATGTATCGCACGTAATTGCTTAGGACTAAGGATTTTCTAAAACTTCCACATCACTTGCCTATATCGTAAATATTTCTTAATACTTTAAAATTTTGTTGTTCTGGTATAATGCCATTCCACATCTTCGTCGCACCAACTCATAGGCCAGCTTAGGCCGTAATCCGTCAAGACAGACAACAGGTTTAGTGAATCATCCTTCTTGATGTCAATTCGAGACAATAAACCGTCTTCGAATTTCTCTCGTCTCTGATTGACATATGGATTTGTGCCTAAGAGCAGTTACAATTATATTACTCTGAATATGGCGACCGTCCTGTACTTTCTCATTTTAACTAAAAGAAAACGAAACCTTGAAGACAATTCAATAGTCTATCGAAAAGTCCGACTCTGGAAACACTTCAGGGCCAACACTTCTTGCCTTCTGCAGCTAGGACTATTTTCTTCAAAGCTACAGTTTCCAGGACAAGAGTCCAGGATTTGTCTCTACCTTTCAAAAAAGAAAAAAAGACTTCATCCTTCCTCCAGATGTTCTTTCAAGGTTCCTTTGCTGTCTTTTGCGCATTCCTCTTTGCTCCTTTAGTCGCCAAGTTTTTCATCCCAGAACTCAACGGGCTCTTTCTGGTTCCAGGCTTTTCATGATCAGGATAAGCTGATTAGACCAGTTTACCCCCTCCCCCTGTTGTTATTTTAAGACAACTTATTCGCCTTAGAGTAATAGTCCATACTCAAAATCCTTCAGTCAGATGAAATCAAACGGATTATCCATGTAAAATTAGTATCGTCCTATTTTCACACTGAACCTTACAGGCATACAGAACCGTCTAGGAGGGGCTTTCCATGCCTAAGTAGCTACTTACTAATATTCTTATAACTACATCATTCTTGACGGACTGTGTACAATATCTCTCTCTTAATAAATATGTTAACCTCTATTTACACGGTCGTAATATATAGCTGACGTGAAGCTGCACATGACAGTCATCAGTAGTCTTGTGAGTGCGCGCTGTCTCCCGAAAACTGCACTTAGAGGAAATCCATTCTTGGTCTGTACTGGAGCGTAAGGACAGTTCCCTCCTTGAAAATGGCACCAATATGTAATTAGAATAAAAATATAAAGGACATTTGGGTTTAAAAGGATAGAATTCTAAAGGCTGCAAATATCGTTTTTCTTTCAGTGTGCACAAGTCCTATTTCCGTTGCAGATGTTTAATGATTCCACCTACCTTTTGAAACTTTATTCATTAAAAAACAGAAGCACATTTGCTTTACCTTCACCCTCCATCTTGTCATGTAAACAAACTCCAGTGTGTGATCTTTACCCATGATTTCTCCGTTACACATCACTTCAACCTGGAAAGAAAACTAGACTTAAGAATGGAAAAAAAAATGCTGTCTCTTAGAAAGCAATTTTTAAGTCTAGGTTATATCGTTCAGACAGTCTACGCAAACTACGTCCAGTGATTCACTTACCTGGTCAGCGGTTCTAAGATCAAGCTTGACTTTCAGGAATTTTTTAACTTGTGCTATTGTCAGTCGTGATGAACAGCGGATGTATTTACGTACCAGTTCTCTCATGGGCTGCTCTTGCACAGAGTTGTCACTGAAACAGAACAAAATGAAGTCGCATCGTCTAGTTATCAGTTATTGTCGGGCAACCTTGTAGAACAGTTTCCACTTACATTTCTCGAAACGTCAGTTGGAAAAAGACTGCTTACCGGCATAGTGGACTAACGAAGGTGGTGACAGAAGGGAATAAGAAAGTCGGATAAGTGAGTGTGGTTATTGCACGTTAACAACCAAGCTGTCATGAAAAAGCCACTTGTTTACCTCAGACACTCCAGACAGACTCCAATCTGAGGGTCATCCCGATGAAAGTTCTCTTTGGTATTTTGATGCTCCGTCGACAGCTTCACTCGCTTACTCGTTGGCTCGTCAGTTGTTGAATCAGGAACTGATAAGGTGATAGAGAAAAGAGAACAAAGCTCTCGATTTTTTCATTGCTTTTACGGCTAAAACTCTAGTGGATAATTCAGTACAAGTTATATTTAAAAGTTAAAGTTAAAGTTGCATTTAACTATTACCAAAGTTAATAGAGGTCTCCCTCTCTATTAACTCTGCTATTACCGACAATGTTTCGTCGGAAATCTCGAGTTCATCGATCGTCCTTACGAATTCTTAAGTTTTTACGCAAGTACGGCTGGACCTGCCACAAGTCCGGCGACCTTTGCTAATCCTCTGTTCATTCATCTCCCTCGAGCGGAACAAGAAGACAGTCTACCAGCGACGTCCAAACCAAAAGGCCAAGGAAGTGTTAGTGGAAATGACTTTTAGAATGACTTTCCCCTACACTGGTCAGCATAACAAACTGTAATTGGGGTATTTGTAATAATAAAACCGAAAAATTTCGAGAAGAAAGAATACTTGTATCTTATATACAAGGCTAAAAAAGTTAATTTTACAATTTTTAACTTTTTAGCCTTGTATATAAGATACATTTTATAGAGTGAACATTATGGACAAAGTATATTTGTGTTTAGACTTTTCACGTCTGAGTTTCAAATACTGACAAAATTCTTCTATTCACTCATTCAAAAACTATTTACCTGTCTCTCTATTTTCTTTGGATTCTTTCTTTAGTGTCTTTTCCTCTTCAGAGTTGTGTTGTTCATAAAATTCTTTTTCCCTCTTTTGTTCATCTGAAATAATTATAGCAATATTCTTTCAGCAATGTTTGTACACGTGGACTGTTGTAATGATACAAGCATGCAAAATTCCAGTAACAATCTATTTTAATTTATGTTACTTGCTATTCACTTTATTACTATAGTCTAAACTCCTCGAATTTCTTAGAGAGTCTTCCGATATGAATTAGGACGATATGAATTAGCCCGCTCCAAGCCTAGCCTGCAGAGGCATACGTACTTCCGAGATAAGCGACAGCCGGACTTAAATACGTCTGCGTTCGAAGCCGCTCTGAGCCCGTTGCTTATCATTTTAAAGACGTAAAGATGATTTTTAATTCCACAGAAGGTTGCCGCGACTGTTGCCAGTCTCGATCTACACTCTAGGGTGGACAAATGTACTTCGAGAGTGAACACAGCACGACCATGAAGAGAATTGACTATGCTCAAGCCCGGGCCTCTCGGCCAATCAAAGTCATGCTCATTGAACGATCATTACGCACGGCATATTTCACTGAAGACCAAGTTAATTACCAGTAATATATCGGACAATTTTGTACTTTTAAAACTACGTTTGTTTCGATAGCAGACAGTCAGTGACATAGATTTTTAACGCTTACTTTCTTGAAGTTTGGGAACAAGTTTATAGATAACGTCCTCAAGTGTTTGGTCTGACCTGGTAACAGGACACAAAAACACACTATTTCACCATCTTTTGTCTTCCTACAACATTTTTAAATTGCATGTACGCAACTGTAATATGACAAAATAATAATAAAAGCACTATTACTGAAGAGCTTCGCTTGCCATAAGAAAGAAATAGTCACATGTGTATTTGTTTGCACCTATTTCAGTGTTATCTTCCTGGAGTACGTCTCGGACAATTTTTCGAGACTGCCGTGATGAAACACGTAAATCCAACAAGATTCGTTTCGTGCGTGGACGCTTAGCTGGGATCATGATTAAAGACTAGAGTTATGAAGTTGTTTGTAGCAAGCGCACCTTGGGCTGCTTTTGATAGGTTCGTCCCACTCATCACCGGACTCCTATATTCAGTCTGTTTTCAGACTGTTTCCGCCTGCGGGCGTCAAATAAAGTACATAAGAAAAAGAGGTGTGATTCTATAAGAGTACCTGAGCATTTCAAATGGGTTTGTCTCGTGGATGAGTATCGAGCAAGCTGGGCATTTATTTTCTTCGCTATCTTGCAAGTACTTTACAATGCACGATCTGCAGACTGTGGAAGAAAAGAATAATATATACTGAGTTTGACAATTTATTAACAGACACCATAAGCACCACAGCGAACAAGTTGAGATTTCATTATTTTCAACCGGACATTTGATTGGCTGGATTTCAAAATGTTGGAATCTATCGTTCATTGTCGGGGTGGCCCCGGTCTCAGTAAACGCACTGTAAAAAAGATTGTACAACATTTGCAATCATTTTTAACAGTATGACAATAATTAAGCTAGGCCCAAAGTTTTCACGCAGGAAACTGCTACGAGTATACTAGAGTTATACAACGGAATGTGGCCCAAAAAAGCGCTCGTGGTAAGCACCGACTAGTGAAAACGCGATTTACTCTTTTCACGAAACCTAACCACAGTCGTGTAGTTTAGAGCGCAAAAGAAGACAATACCTTTGGGGTCATAACTTGCGCCCAAAAATACGAGAGTTACCCGGCATGTGTACATAGCTGAATTAATTAAAACTGATCAGTGACGTTGGCCTGTGTACATACAGATCACCCGGGTAGACATGCTAAGAGATTATTTCTTAAAGCTGAACAAATATTCAATCCTTTGTCTTGTTCGCGTTCCCTATTTTATATCAGAAAAGTAAATTAAAGAACTTGATGAATATCCTGCAATTTCGATCAAAGCAAAACTGATTCTGCTACTCTAGAGGTTATTATCAGAAACGTAAATGCTGATCAAACACAATTCAAACTGATGTCCCACTGACAGGAAAAACAAGAGGTTGTTTTTAAGTACGTTTTTTTCATACGTGACATGAGGGCAGAACTTATTTCTAAGAAATATGCGCTTTTGAAACTTTGTTGCAATCTCGTAGCCTTAATTTTTATTAATAACGTTAAGAGGATCCGTTTGCGGTCAAATCGTACTCTTCCTTTACTAGTCGTTATGATCAAATACAATAATCTTGGTTCATCGAGTTAAATAAAGGTGCCCATTGTAGAAGCTCGGTTTTGCATTCTCTTGAACTTGACTCTCAATAATTTTAGTCCAACACAGTATACGGGAAAATAATTAAGGGTGTTTTTAATACACTTATTTTCATGTAGTTGCTTGGTAAAATTGGGTCTCAAACTGACCAGGTATATCAAATTGATACATTTTGCATATGTAAGCTGATTCTTCAAAATATTAAACAGGGTATTCCTCTTTCAAGCTTAAAGAAACATTATTATTCGGACATACAAACAAACTTGATGATGTAACTGACTTAAGCTTGTAGCTCCTTTTGTTTTGATCCCACGTGTTGACAATAGGGTCATCTTTCCTGCCATTCAGTAACCTTTTAATCCGACCACGATTTATTTTTTGCGTAAGTCTGCTAATTTTTTTACAATGTTTTGAGCTCATTTTGTAGGCGTGAAACACGCATTCAGATTTTTCGAGACAAAAACCTATCGCGTGGTACTCCGTGGGTGATCTGTTAATATTGTAATGTATATTCCCTCAGGGGTACTTTATTATCTCCTAGGACACAGAATAAATAATAAAACTTGAACAATTGCGGACTTCCACTCCAGCTGTAGCGACGTAAAGCATTCGCCGTTGGCGCAGAAAGCCATTTAATTCTCCCGCGGCTCCAATGTAGAAAACACTTCTCGGCGTTGTTGACCGACTGGTCGTGTTACAAGTCTCACAATTGTTACCATAATTTAGGCTTATCACTGCCCACTGTTGTATCTAATAAAATTATCTAAAAGCGTCAAAAGTGTGCCATCTTATGAATAATTATGACTCTCAAATGGAGAATCACTCGTAAAACACTAGCGTGGATAGGTTTTTAATACCCGTTTCGAAGTAAAGCTCAGATTCAGTCTTCGCCGTTTCTTTTGTGGTTGCCGGAGAAATTATTTTCGCAAAACAAAGCGAAACAAGCAAAAAGTTTCGTTTAATCGCCGCCAAAAGCTACCCTCGTAAAAGTTTCGCCTCCATGAGTTAAACTAATAAAGAAATGAATAGTGTTTGATGGTCGTACATAACAAACGTGAGCAGATGTTTTTTCATGCAATAACGATGCGAGAGATCGCAAGAGATGGAAAATGCTGCGTTTTACTTTAGGGATGGAAGAGACGCGTTTGCATTTGCTTTATCCAACTCGATACCGGTTTTGTTGATTATTTGACTCCCAGAAGCGATGGACGGGGCTTATATTCTTTTATCGCATCTAAAATTATTGCCGTTTGTAACAATGCGTAGCGTTCAACCGGTACCTACATGTGTGAAGACATTCTGTGATCGTTGTCGGCTTGATCAAATATCCTCTGCAAATTTCGCATGTAATAAACGAGTTGATATCTTGAAGCTTGAGTTTTCTCTCCCTGTTTGACTAATAGAACATATAAATCATAGATAACATTGAACATCAAACAATATTTTAAAAGCACTCGCATTTGCTGGATTAAGCTATTCTGCGTTTTAAGCTGTTTAGCGGAGTGAATTTCCCAGTCAAATTTTCAAATCTATTCCGTAAACAGGTGTCAGTCGTTCATCGGAGGGCAAGCTGATGTTCGTCGGCAAAAAAATGAATGTTTTCTTGGATGGTGGAGCTTAATCAAAACAGAATTAAAACAATTTCTGTTGATATCTGACAATTTCATTCGCCATAATTAATGCAGTGGCCTGAACTCAATGGCGCCATTTTGTCAAATTTTGCTACAAGTAGGTTGTAGCATCACTGCGGTGGAGGAACACTCAAGCCACGGTTGTTTTTTGAGTGATTAATGGAATCGAATCCCCCGAGCAACTGATTATGATTAGCGGGGTATTATAGAGGTAATAATCTAAGTAACACTAGATTTGTACCATGTTGGTCTGTATTAAAATATTTACCGTATTTTAACCCGATATAACTGGCTGGAATTTCAATTGTCACATTTGGACAGAATATGAGGAAAGTGACTCTAGTGGTATAATCACGATTTTTACAACGAATATTACTGGCAGGAAGGAAATGCGGCATTATGTTTCTCTTTCCTTGAGAGCACGTCATAAGTTTCAGTTCTGTCAGGGCTTGTTGCAAATTATTGACGTAAGCACTGAAAAGGTTAAGACAAGCTTCAACTTGCCGCCATTACATATGGCCCTTTACCAATAAATTACTCAACCTTTGAGATAACACCGGCTTTGAAATCAATATTTGACGGAGCTAAAATGTGAAGTAAATAGAAAGCCACTATTTAAAAACAAGATTGTGAAAAAGAGACTAGATTTTGACTTCCTTTACCTGAAGAACAGCCATTTGAAACTGGACAGGCTTGCAGCCGGCGTTGTCAATTTCGTCTGTATTCTGTGACAACACAGCTAATTTCTTTACGACCTCTATTCATGTGGCCTGCGGTCGCGAGTGATGAAGATTCCCGGATAAAAGCGAAGCCGTCAATTGGATGAACCCGCAAACTTGTTTATTAACTCATCAGCTGGAAATATCTAAATAATCACCGGGAGGCGAGACTCCTGTGAATCAACTTAAAAACTCGGCTGCAATCAACGCACCAACTTGTTAATTGCTGAATAATGGTCACTTTAAGTTTGCGTTTCTTTCAGTTGCTACGGGACTATGAAACAATCAACTTCTCAAAACATCCTTCATACATTAAACCTTCCTTCGATAAGATCTTTGGTCAGCCGTTAATCTTTGTTTGTGGCTAAGTGATATGTGCAAGTTCTAATGTAACGCATATTTCGTGGTCCATCGTTTACAGAAAACATGAAGGAAATAAAAACAGACGAACAATACTACCAAGGTGCAATAAACAAAAGCTGAATATCTTAATGGCCCCTTCATGACGTAAATGTCTGTACGTTTTCTTTGACATTAAAAATTAGCAAGGCAGCAATGAAATTGTATTTATGTCCGTGTTTTCAGTTATAACAAACCTTTGTGAGCTTTTCTCTGTTTTCTGTTCACTGATTTAATTGCTCAAATTAACATAAACTGGCATGCGACGAAAACAGCTTTCTTAACTTAGCGTTATATTGTTTTCTTAAACTTAGAAATGCTAAAGAAATATTTTGATAAGAATTGACAGAAGGAGAGATGGAGAATGTTATTATGTAAATCTTCAGTGAATATCTGAGAAAGGCGGCTAAGTCTCAAAACTCGAAAAATTACACCATACTCATAAAAAATTTACGGCTGAATACATCACTGACGGATCATAAAGTGAAAGGTTACAAGAACTTTGTAAGGCAAATGCTAGCCAATGATTTCTCATCAGTTAAATTCTGTAGGAACCGATCGACGAATGTGGACTATTATAATATGCCACATAAGTCACATAGGCAAATACTGCCAGCATAAAATATTGCCATTTCTCTGGATATTTATTAATACTAGATATTTATCTGTCAGGTTATGGCTTAAAATACAGTATTTCGGTTCTGTAGTCGATACGCAATATTGCCATGTTGTAGCACACTCGTGTTTATCTTAGAAATCGTAATAAGTAAACACTTATGACTGACAGTTCTGCTCTTCAATGTGTTCGGCTCTAACGCGCGCTATAAAATAACTAATGACAATGCAAACGACACAATTCAAATTAAACAAAGTCGCTTGCTATTTAATTCCTTTAATCTAGCTCGTTCTATAGACGTTGTGCTGTTTGATTTTAAATTATTTGCATTTTAGCAGCTTTTCGTTCTTCAGCGAAAAGTAGGAATTGAAGATATAACGATTTGACTGTTTTAAGGAAAATATCATAAATTAAATAAATATTGTATACGTCAGGAAAAATATGGGTTTGGATTTTATTGAATTGTCGACAACATTCGTCGCTTTTACTGACATCGTTCTTGCTTGGTTACTATATACAGGCAACCAACCTGTAGTCTGGTTGGTTGCCTAGCAAACACAACTTTTTCAAAATAATGTGACCTCTACGTGGCGGAGAAAGTTCGATACAAGGCGTCTAAGTTCATTTCGTTTATTGTCCTTGTATATATATCACGCAAAGCGAAGCATTTGGACGAACGATCGAACACTAACCCAGCAAAAAAATAAATATTGATAAATATACAGATGACGTTTGTTAACAATAACTCTGCAACTTAATGCTGGCTTTCAATATTAGGTGACATAAGCGAAAGAAGAATTTGATATTTATTACGCTTATAGCTTATTTAAAGAATTATATACAATTCGTTGTAGGTTTGAATGATAGCAGTGATTGCTTGTGATGTCCGTGCAATATTTGCCAAGTGACAGCTGTTTCTTTGTGAGTAATAAGTCATTTTTCCAACCGGGGAAATATTAATTTGACCTCAAATTATGTCAACTTTGGCGACAGCATTACACAGTGCTAACATTTAAATTAAGTTTGCAAGCTTTTTCACTGGTTGATTTTATTTTAGTTTATTTAAGATATTCATTTACTACGCACATAAAATATAGTGTGGCATATGGGGTGCAAACTTAGGTCGCAGCTTGTTATAAAAAGGATCTACAAAATTATAAATTAGAGAGATAGGCATCACCAGGGAACTGACTACAACACTCAATAACAAGCAAGGGAGAACGTGCACTCATCAACTCAAGTCATGTGGCGTCCTAACAGTGACTACGGCCAAGCCAAGTAGCGCGCGGTTAATTCTCGGACGTTGGAAACTAAGCACAGTCAGTACATGTTACTTTTGATTGTTATTTTTTCTGAACGAGTTCTTGTGAACTCCTTAGTGCTCTGTGGGTAAAAAAGTTACATTTCCATTTTTACATTTACATTTACATTCACGTTGAGTGAGAAAATGATCGGAATATGTCGGTATCATGCAAGACGTCAAGGAATTAATAAATAGTACCTGCAGTCCCGATATACTGATAACCACAACTTGTTCCACTGTTCACCTGTTACCTGCTCGAATGTTTTCAATGCGAGAGGCAGAGAGATTGTTGTTGTGTTTCTAAGCTTCTGAGCTCTCCTTTATATTACAAGACATAACTATTGGACCACAATGAGCGGATTTTAAGAACACCTTTTTTAATTTGTAAAGATTTTTTAAAACTGTTAAAATGTGAACACGAACGGAACGAACACTTAATCAACACTTTCCTTTGGTTGGATGATTCTGTAGATTAAAACATATTAGCTTGCAGTTCTCGTTATCTTTGAAACCAACTCGGGTAGTTCAGCTTTCACTCTCTCCTGGCCCGAAAAGTTGGGTTTTAAATTATCATTAAATTATTATTTTTTTTAATTTATACTGAGTCGCAGCCGCTCCTCACACATCATTGTCTCACAACGACACTATTGCGTCCCAGATCTTGTGATTATTAAATGTCTTTTCCAATCAGAAGAAATTCAAGATGGCAGATTCTTTAACTTTTGCGGGCGACCGTGTGAAGATGAGGTTCTGCTACCTAACTAGGCAGGCGCAGATGCACGATTTTTCAAGGGGCTCGCGGGGCTTGTACCTTGATGTAGAACCAATGGTGCATGCCTCCCAAATGTTGCACTATTGAGAATTGGAATTTTTAAAACTGACACCACGGAAATACAAGCAATGCGACAAAGTAGAATTTACAAAGATATACCTGTCCAGTGTTTGGCTTTATTTCTCCTTTGATAGTCACAATATTTTTTTCTATTCCTGCTTCTTCGAAAAGGGTTTGCTAGGCACCCAATCTTTCCCCCTACTTAAACCCGCCCCTCCGCAGATTCTTAATTACCACGAAATGTACTGCTTTGTAGAGCTTTTTAGTCGCAATAATGTTAACGCAGAGTACTGTAAAACTGCAACCATTTATTAAAGTTTTTATATTACTTTATAATTAGATTTTCTTACAAACATTACATTTCTGTATACAATATTTACAATATTTGATAGGATAGAAATGACGATATTCAATTGCAACCTTCTTTGCACATTTCAAACGGGAAACGAGACAACAATATTCAAGTCAGTTTTCTTTGGTTTATATTATGATAGAATTACGAATTGTCTTTTAAAGAGAACAATGCTCATTCCTAAGTTTACAAACATTTTTATCGAAAATACAAAGCTTAGCTAAAATCCCCACAGAAAATTTATATGAGTCTTCCCCAAGATCTAACTGCTTAATTCCAAACAAAGCAATTAAACACAAATTAGATAACTCACAAGCCATGAAATATTTTCAGTCACTACTTACAGCTGGTAAACTGAAAAACGAACGGGGAGATATTTCATTGTTTTGACACCAAACTGTTTGAAGCTGAGATACGCAAAACATGAAAGTAAAACAGTTTGGCCAAACTTATTGTAGATAATAATAAACTTTTCAAAGTTCACAAGTAGAAAGAGAGAGTAATTACAAGTAACACGCAACGTGGTTACCTCAATAGCTACCCTGTTCACACCAAATACATGTAAATACGCTTAGCTAATATAGTGTGAACAGGTAGAGTCCACCGACGACGCGACTTCACCGATAGATTGATCACAATAATTCGGCAACGTCTGATCTTTATATACTTAAATTTCCTGATAATTGTCCTAATTCTGAGCTATGTATAACTGATGTATCTGTTCATGATGCTGGAAGGCTAGTCTGCGTCTCTCTCTTAAATGTATAAATACAATTTTGAAATCTAGACAGGGCGACCTAGTTAATGTTTAGTTGTTCGGCCGATCTTCTCAGTGTAACCCGTGGTTGGTTACATCGACTATCTCTTATATCATATTTGAACTTCTCCCACTCAGTACCTATATCAAATGCACAAATACCTATTTCTCGCAATACAAAAACTGAGTTTTACAAAACCGAATTCAGTTAGTCAGTTAAACCGAGCTACTCAACACTACAATAGGCAAAGTAAAATTAGGTATGGTATCTTATTAAAAATCTTGTAGCGCGCAAGCAGCGTTCTGTTCCCGTCCCACGTTTCGCTTGCATCGTGATATAAGATAGCGGACTGGCAAGGGAGGAGGGGACAGAAGATAATATGTATCCTCATGGTGGAGCTGGAACTAACAATGATGGAAATCATTTCAAATACTAGAGATGTCATAAATGGCAATACACGTGACCCTCCCTGTTATACTCCAGTTTAACCGGTTTTGCGATAAATGTCAGAGCAAAGGAACTAGAAGTAAGCGAAAGTGATTCGATACACTCGCACATCCGTTTCTTCGTTTTTCAACAGACATATTCATAATTACTATTTACAAGAGATTGTGATCATATTCTCTTGCTATTTATCATTCCATTCGTCATAGGAAGTCCAGTTTGGGTCGATACTGAAGGGTTAAAATTGCATTGCCCTGTGAAAAAAAAATTCATTTAGATAAAATAAAACTGAAAAGGCAAAGTAATATTCGTGTAATGAAACTGCCGCAGCGAACGAAAGAGTTGTGACATGACGCTAAAAAGACAACAGTAAAACCAGCAAACGTAAAAAGGTACAGGGGAAGAACTGTTGGTGTTATCTTTCTGGTACAAATGACTTGAAGTCAGTTTGGAAACTAGCGATGAGATTTTTAAAATATTTTAAACTGAACTTTAGCTATCTGTTTTCTTCCCTTCGGCTTTGAAAACATCACAAGAGTGAAATTATTTCTGGCATAACTCGCTCAAGAAGCGCCTCCCCCCCTCTCTCTCTCTGCCCTCAAATCTGGCTACAGTAGAAACATCTCGGCCGAAATAGATGACAAAGTTCAACAGAAAAATGTCCTACTGGTTATTAAGCACTCTAATATTCGTGTAGCTAATGTTGTGGATTAGTTGTTGCTTGAAGTCCAGCTTATAGGACATCAACAAATCCGAGATACCATTATAACACAGTTCAAGCACGCAATACAAAACGTTTGCGGTTTAACATTTTTGCGATAATGTTTTGCGGGTTCTTTAGCCTTCCGAAAAACGGGTATCGCCAAAAAAAAAATGACGCAAAGGCGTATTCCACTCTAAAACCTCACGGCACGAAAATGAAAATGACATAAATAAATCTGATTAAGCATACAATGGACATGACATGGAATGCTGCATTTTCTATCACTGCTTTCAAGCAATGAAGCAATGAACTATATCAGGACAAGATGGTATTGTAACAGACTGACAACTGTTTTTCAACTAGCTACAGTGCTTACGATTATTTTATATACAAAATTCACAGCTACTTCCAGCTGCATTGTACTTACTGATGATCGAAAATATTTTAAATTTGCAAGAAAATCAGTATCTCCAAATCGTAAAACCGAGCTTGCGCGCGCAAAAATAAAAAAACCTACTATCTACAAAATTCAAAAACAGAGCCGCAAGGTATTCTGAGCAGTTTCAATCGACGGTCCTGTTTAAAGGTCTTCAGTCTCCCTAGCTTTAACCGGGACGGTATTGAACAGAACAGGTCAAGGGAAATGTTGACATCAGGCGATTCTAGACACGATCGCACATACAGATTGAATTCTAAATGCTTTTAGGTATTTTTTTTAGCCGGAAACTCAAACACTTATCGTTCTTGGCTTTACCCACCGTTACTCTCCATCTTGTCATGAACACAAACTCCAGGGTGTGGTCTTTACCCATGATTTCTCCGTTACACATTACTTCAACCTGCGAAGTTCAGTGAAAGTGACTTCTTTATTAATGATGGACGTGACAAGCACATTACAAACACATTCTCCTTTTTGAAGTACAGTTTGAATAGGAAGTTTTGTCTTGTCAGTGTGCAGTTGGAGGTTTCTGACTGATCGTGCTAAGAAGACGAAACGAAAAGTAGTCTATTTTCAAAGTTTACTTCTCGGACAAAGTTCAACTTAAATGTTTGACCTGCGGTTCATATTTCAGGGAACTTTTTCTCGCTGCAACATGTCGTAACAAAGAGTGATCACGTGAAGTAACCTTACAGTGATTAATACCCTTGGCAGCGGTGCGCCAGCCTATCCAAATTTGGTTGGGAACTGAATGAAGTTGACTGATTTTGTAATCTGTACCTGATCAACAGCAGAAAGATTTAACTTGAGCTTGAGGTATTTCTTGATGTGGCCGATTGTAGTTCGCGAAGAACACCGTATGTATTTTCTCACCAGTTCCCACATGGATCCATTCAACTTTGATTGCTCTCTTTGGATGTTCAAAAGATGGAAAACTAGTGAGCTAGAGCACTCTGAAACCGCTCAAATTCTTCTTGGCAATACACTGTAATACTTGATAAATATCATCAATTATCCCAATGATATTCAGTGAGGGTTAGTGTTATTCTGCAGGGTGGGGACTGGACAGATAAATAAAGAAGTTGTTGAGCAACGGGACGTAGGTTTTTTATGCTTAAATCTTGCACGATTAAATAAAAACTTAAGAGTACCCCTTCCGCCATTTCAATAATGGAAAAAAATTTGCGCGTTTTGGGCTTAGCGCCAGCTCATCATCGACTCGGGGGAGGGGTGGTTTTATTTCAGTTTTATTTCATTGTAGCCAAGATTGTAGCCTTTTGAATCAAAATTTCTTTGTTTTAGCAAATACGCTCTTCAGTACGTAAAAATTCTGACACCTGTGAGCAAGAACATTAGACAAAGCAGCCAGTATTTTGCTGGTATTGCTTACGGACAAAAGAAGGAAAGTCCAGGAAACGAAAATTGTTTTGTACCTTTCAGATGGTTTCTCTGCTTCAGCGTTTTCAGCACGACACCCAGATTTAGTTGCACCGAAATCTTGTTCGTCATCGATACAGTTTCTGTGAATTTAAAACCAAATTTGATAGAATTAGTATAAGGAAAAAAAGTGGGTCGTAATAGCAATAGTTTACTATTAGTTTAAGTGAAAAAATAGTGAGTTGGATAAACTGAAATGAATGAAGACAGAAGCGTTCTTAAGTCTCAAGTCCAACCGGTGTTTTGGAAGGTCATGGGTTTGACTCCCGTTGGGGAACTCAGAAATTTATTTTGTGAGTGATTCAACTTGAGAACGTTTCTTCATTCATTTTAGTTTTATTTATTCCTCTTTTAAAAACGCTTTTCAGAGACCAATCACAATCAAAGTGAAAGATGTAAAAGATATGTAATTAAATATAAGTAAAGACATCCGTCGATTTTAAAGAAAGAAAAAATTGCAAAAAAATGGGTGAATGAACAAAGCAAGAGGACAAAAATTAAAAATGTTTTAGCCTAAGTGTCTACGAATGCATAAGGACGAAGCTGGAAAGAAAAAGGCGAATGCTAAATGAAAGAAAAGACAATAAAGGAACGTCAATAGAATGAAGGACTGAGTGAAGAGGGAGTGAATGAGTGAGAACAAATCATCGCATTACAAACCTGAGATATTGCAGACAGACACCAATCTGTGGATCATCTCTGTGAAAGTTGTGACTACTGTCCGAGTCATCTGATTGATCTATCTTGCGTGATAAGCTTCTACATTTCTTGAGTGGAGGGTCGTCTGATTCTAGAATTCAAAACAAAGAGACTTTATGCCGGAATGCGGAATTTTTATTGCACCGTAATTGTGATGCCAAAATGTCTCCTTCCTGTTATTGAAGTTCGCATTAGTGAGCCGCATGCATAAAACGTCGTGCTGTACCTTTGTGCTTGTTTTTAAAGCAACTCGTATCCCTTTTCCCTGATCGAACGGCAGTGTTGAATTCTTCCTGGCATCTTCTCTCTCCTGTTACAAAAATAACAAAATTTTAGCTCTGGGTTATGTTGCTTTGCAGCTTTTATTGTTCCTAAGCAACAGTAAATGCTTGCACTAAAATAAACTCCCTTTCTAGCTTTCCCTTAAAAGGGAAATGAGAGGTGTACGGGCCCAGTAGGGAGCAATCGAGTGGACACCAAATCAGTACAGAAGACAAAGATTTATAAGTAAGGAGCAATTTGAAACGCGCTAGACATGAAGGAATATAGTTACTTGTAGCCTAGCTTGAAGTAACTTATAGCTTGCTTCAAAAAAAGCGTTTCCGCGATTTTCCAGGGACACAATAGTCATGGCGGCCAGCCAAGTATCGAAAAGAATAACACGCATGTTACTCAGTAATGTATTATTCCAAGAATGGAAACAAGAGGTTAAGTGGGCCAATTCTCTGAAAAAAGCATATTTTCAACTGAAAAAAATATATAAGGTTACACGACCAAACCACTTGGCTAAATAACAAAGACTTGACACAAGGAAGTAAATTGATGGCTGGCAAGTCTTTTGCTGATGTGTTTCATGCCAACATAATCACAGGATCACGGAATTATTACGCGTGCATTCCCTGCAGATTTTTCCGCACTAGCATGGATGTCAGGGAAGGTCGAATTTATCGGGGATTGAAATGCTTTTTAAGCCTTCCTCTTGTACCTTGCATGCACACGCCTGGGTGCATGTAATATTTTAATTCCATTCGCAATTCAAGAATTTGATTTTGTGAAATTACGGACGTCGTAAAGCTAAGTTTCCAGCCAGATTAACTTTCAAAAGTGGAAGCAGAAAAAGGCGCACTCGTCCAGTGTCCTTTTTGGGGGCCAAGCTTTTTCTCGATCTTTTGCTTTGTTTTGCTTTTCGAGAAGCCGAAAGCTGAGATGCAAGCTAAGGATGTCATGAAAGCTCAAGTGTTCCATGAACACGAGAAAGGAGAGCAGAAGATATGCCATAATTACGACTTCCGTATGTTTTTATTATCGGTTCCAGGTTCAAGGGCAGATTGACGTAGTGATCAGATCGATGTAGAAAGAGAAATGTCTCAAACAAACACGCACAGGACGCAGTGAAAAAAAAATGAAATTGCGGTTTGCGAATATGGCTGACATGCATGCGCGCTTGCCAACACGCATTGTTTAGCAACAGCTTCCTTCTTTCCTTATCTATCACTTATATTTGTTTAACGGGAATTATCTGTCACTCTGATTAACCAATCGGTTTGTCGGATTAAAGTTTCCGCTTAGACGGATTATCGGCACGTGGTAGCAGTTGCTCAGAAACGTGGCTAAAGTCATTCGCGTTGAAGGCCGCTTACTTGAGATTCTCCTCACAACTATTATTTTCCGGGCCATGTGCAACAGCGCTGATATAAAGAGGTAATGGGGAGGAGGACAAACTTAAAACAAACTAAACAGCAAACCGAGTTACGTTTTCAATATTTTATTGTTGCTGAGTTTATGATGTCGCTAAGAACGATAATGTGAACAAGATAAGCAAAAGAAATGGAAACACTTTTACAATTAGAATACGATGATATTTGGTACAAATTTTTGCATAAGTTAAGTCCCGATATATTCTTAAAGCATACAGCTTCATTTTTCAGCGAAGCGATATATGGAACACTTTACAATGTTTATAATTTACAAAAACGATATGTGACTATCGCGAGAAAATTAATATAGTCTTTTTGATATAAATTTGATATAAGTCCTCACTATCATTAGCACTTGTTTTCACAGTAAGAAGTTCGCTAATTTATTTACATCAGTCTCTCGTGGGTGGCTTTCCAGAACATGGAATATTTTCCTTTCATCCTTGCATATGTCCTTAAGCCTTTGAAATAAAACGTCAAATTGTTCTCTGCTGATAGAAGCTTCTTGGGAGTTGCTATCAACCTGGTCTCTTGGCTGTCCTCGTCCTTGAAAATTTCGACAAGGAGCTGGTGCGGGTTCGTAATAATGCACGTATGTGGACTGTCCTGCGGGATATGCCATAGTCGCTGGTGGCGGGTAAGGTACTTGCGGGTTGCATTGCGGCGGCCATGGTGCCTGAAGCGGTGGAAAGTGGCTCATGTCGGGAGCGTACATGGGAGGTGCCTCATGATACTGCAGGTTTCTTGAAGGATAGCCCGGAGCTGCCGGATGAAGATAGTCCGAATAGACATCTCCAGCGTAAAACCCGTGCTGATATAAACGTTCACCTCCGCTGGAAACGTAGGTGGAGTCGTACGGGGATGTAGCAGCAGGTACTTGGCTCCCACGGGCTAAAATATCATCGGGTCGCCCACGATTATAGTCCACACGAGGTGTGAAAGGAGAGACCCTTGGATCTCTTATAATGTTCCTTAAATGTTCTTCGCTGGTTGAAGTCGAAGTCGATTGACTTGTAGTACAAGAGGAAGTGGCAATACTTGGCTCCACTGCGCTGTTTGCAGAGTGCTCCTGTTGTCGCTGCGTGTCCCTCTCAGGGTGGTAATATTTGCACCGGTTACCAAAAGTACAGTTCTTTAAGTAGGGGCATATCTTGGGGTGTGTTGCAGAGCCCTTTCTTAAGAAGTCGCCCAAAGAGGGACCGCGTCTTCCTAGAGGGTCATCTGGCGGCATGAAACGGTCTCCTACGAAAAGGTAGTTCAGTGTGCGCTGCTCGATGGTCTCTTTCCATCCTGGATTTTCCTTGAGCAGATCTCGAAAATTGTCATTGGAAACAATTATCCCGCCAATTTGATCCGCTAATTCGACTGTGTATTTGTCATCGTAACACACAATGCGGCGGTTGCCATTCCAACGACAAGGTGTGAACTTTAAAATATCATGCCTTGCAAGTTCGTCGAGTACTTCCTGATCTTTTATGGGCGCTTCCGGACGAGACTCTTGCGTTCTCCACTTGGGCACGAAAACAGTAATGACATTATGTCCTCTCCGTCGAAAGTACTCCACGCAAAGTTTTATTCCTCGACATGAAAATACCTGCTGGTTTCCGTGATCCATAGCGACGTTGCTACCATCGATGACGATCGGGCGGAGATTATCTGTGTGTGCGGCGACCGGCTGAATAAGGCCTCGTTGAATCAAGTAGTCTGGACTTCGATTTGGGATTGTGGGAGCACCTCGTCGAAGCAGATTTCGGCCGCTGTCTGCGGGTTGTAAAGGTGCCGCCGCACAATTTCCCCGAACAACAGGAAGACAATTCGTATCCTCTGACGCCGCGGAGCCAAGCTGCAGAGCAGAAGTCGAATTTTTAACCAATTTTTCTACCAGCTGATTAAAGTCTATTTCTGTTCCAAATGTTTTTATGACGGCGTCGATTTCCTTGTCTGAATAATTGAGCTTGCGCGCGAATTCCCTCATGGAGGGCGCAATGTCTGTTGCGTCGACCGTACCACGTTCTGGTGGAATGTTTTCACCGTCTTCCTCGACAATACCGCCAACTTCTGTCGAGGTCGTATCGATTTCACCTTGTTCCTTATATTCAGCAATGCGTTGCTCGATTTCTGACGCCGCCAAGGCTCTGTGCATAGCGTCATAACTTTGAACATAAACGGTAGAGTCGCTAAATGACAGTACAGCTCCATGGCGTTTTTCTAACTCAATACCTTCAGTCCCGAATTTCAGCTTTTCACACAAGCCGCGCGGTACTAGCAAGGAGTGCTTCGGTTCATTGCTACACAGAGACTTGATGTAAGTTCGCGCTTGCCTTTGAAGCCCTATGTCCGTTCCTTGGAGGCAAATCCACTGTTGCCCACTCGTTGGATCATTGCGTTTAATTGTAACATCAACGCCGAAAAGAGAGCGTATTCTTTGAACCTTTTCTTTCAAAAGCGAGATTTTACCCTGCGCTATGACAAATTCTGTCGACTGGTGCTTTTCCATTTCACTGAGATTCGATTAAAAACGTTATTGAGCGAACCATTCGCGATGCAAACTGTTGGAGCGTCCTGCTTTAATGAAATAGATGAGCAATATATTATAGGAAAAACGAGGAAGTTTTCACGAATATTAATATCCACCAATTAGAAGGCAGCAGAACAAGAGGGGTTTCCCCGAAACAAAATCCTTAAGACTTCCGCTGTTTTTGCTTGGCGTCTTTGGCCAAGTTCAATCTTGCCTTTAATGTATGCAAATCAAAATTTTGGTAAATTTTTAATAGATCGTTTGCCTGATTTGCCACGAAATGTGAAGCTTTTTGATATGAGACCTAGCTAGTTAAATTAAACCGAGAGTATTATTGCGTTTCTACCCTAAATAAAATTAACATTTCATGTATGCAATTCCGCGAAAAAATGTACGTCACCGTTCAGGTTCTTAGAATCGCAAAAGCGGGAATTTTAACAAGGATTCAAAAATCGCTTTCCAGGAAATCGTTTAGAAAGCGAAGGGGGACTTTTTCCTATCCCAGCCAAGTCACCAACAAACATAGCAAATCATGACTGGGCAAATATGTCACGCAATTCTCGCGTGACGGTGAAAGACTACTGGCTTGACCATTCGACCGCGGCGACATTGGGGGAAGTTGTTTCTATTTTTAAAGTTATCAATATACAATAGCATAAGAGTTCCAAATGGCTGAGCAGGAAAGTGTTTTGTCTTTCCATCAGCGCTGAAAGGGAAACCGAAAGAAAACACTTCCTTTATGAGTTGCTAGGGAACTGACAGCCGGACAGAAGAACGCCTACGAAACTAACATCGTTTGTGATAGATCGAACGTTTGATCGAAAACGCAAAATACCTCGAATCGTGTGAATTTACTGAACCAAAAGGAAGACGAGTAGATAGCAAGGCTATCGTGTCCACAAATAGTTTCGACATTATGCAACGGTTTCAAAACTTCCCGAACGGAAAATTAGTAACAACAATGGGAACAGGAATAATTAATTAAAAAAAACGTCTTGGAAAGAGAGTGTTTGTTGTAGACCACATGTAGCATTAGCCATACATGTGGACTGCAGGTGGAAGACAAGCAGTTGAAGTGATAGACAGTGTCGGTGTTAGCTCAACTTGCTTAAATTCTAAAAACACACACACAATCAAAAATACAGGCTCACTTTCTTGAAGTCCTGGCACCAACTTAAATATAATATCTTCCAACATTTGGTCTGACCTGGGTAAAAAAAGAAAACGAAGATTGGACTTTGTGTAATATGGGACGTTTCTGCAAATGTTGCAGCACAATGTAGTAAGGACCCCCGGGCATGACGAGTCGTGGCGACCCCGGACATGCCACATTTCCTTCGCAGTTGACATTTCATGCGATCATTCGATTTTTTAGGAAAAACGGAACATTTTCCTTTTCTATTTCAACTGATGTCTGTAGCAACAACAAGTATCTATAGAAAAGTATTAATATCTCTACCAGGAAAAAACGCACAGCGATTGACTCGCTTTTCTCAACACTGCTAAATTTGAAAGTGCCATACTAAAAAAACCCGATTATTTAGTCTCGGTGGAATCTGCTTCCTGTATTTCTCTCACACCTAAAATCTCATTGTGAACGTGCATTCACTTGAACAACGTTTTTAAAGAGACAAATGTACGAAATCGACCACAGTAAAATTTCCCATGTTTACACGTCAGTTGCGTAGGCGTTTTATGTGTTCCAGAATTAGACACCCCTTGTGTTAACGGACATCCTTTACACGGACACAAAGAAAATTTACCAACAAGAAACACGTAAAACTACTCACACAAACAACCCACACTCATTATTACACGGAAATGTTCTTATCTTTATTTTTGTGAGGAGGTAAAACAACTTCCGGCACAGGATGTTTTTGTCCAATAAGAAAGACATCCTGTCTCATCAGTATCAATGAACTAATGAAAACGACATAGAAACATAACGACAGAGTTAACAGCATTTTTGGAATAGCATTGATGTTTTAATAATTATTGGATTTTAGGATTTTAAGTTGTATGAGTTTTCTATTAAAATAGACTTGAGCTAGTTATGTTCGCCGCAAACTCAAAACTATCCCGCGAGCTGTCTGGTAAACTGATTCCCTAGAATATTTTGTGCAGTACTAGAATATCTCGGCATAGATATAAAAACGACAAAAACGTAAAATAACACCAATTGTCGTTTAGAGAGTAAATCCTTTTTCAATTTTTTTTTTTTATATACTTTTGAGCCGGGTGTTTATGCATGAGCAGTGGGGAGGCGCGGTGGCCTCGTGGTTAGTATGCTCGACTCCAGAGCGAGCAATCCTGGCGGAGGACATTATGTTGTGTCCTTGGGCAAGACAGTTAAGTCTCAAGTGCCTCTCTCCACCCAGGTGTACAAATGGGTACCGGCGAATTTACTACTGGGAATAACCCTGCGATGGACTAGAATCCCATCCAGGGGGGAGTAGAAATATTCCTCATCACTTCATGCTACTAAAACCGGGATAAGCTTCGGCCTGATGGGCCACTTAGCTCGAACACAGACTTAACCTTATACTGCTGAACACTCCATTTTTGGCTTTAACTTTCAAGTCTATGCGAGGGCGTATTGAGGGTGTGGAGCTGGGGTGTAGTACAGTATGGTTTATTTTGAGTGATTCTTGTCTAATTCATCTTGATGATACTGAATCATAACTTATAAGCCATTAACAGTTCCACTTGTTTCAGTGTTAGGTTTGCTTCAGTTCGCCCAGTTAATTTACAGAATCCTCTGAAAAAAATCGAATTGCCGAGAGGAATCGGGGACGACTATATAAGGTTAAATCCGGCAGGAAATGCGCCCATGTAATAATTTTGTTTTCGCTTGTTTAATTCAAGGGAGAGTACCAGCAGAATTCTTGGTTGAGAAGTTCAATTCTGTGAAAATCGGAGTTACGTAACGGAATAAAGTAAGGCTAAGTACTTAGTAATCCGTTTCAATTTCGGCTAATTTTAACCATGTGAGTTCGTTTCTTGATTTAAACATCTTTCTCTTCGGATGTTTTTCTACCAAATTAAATTATGATTTTTTTTAGATTTTCGTCCATTTATGGTTATTTTTGTACAACACAAAAATGGCACGAGATATCTATCGCCAGGTTCAAACATAAACACACTTCTTTTAGCACTCCATACCTCAACATCTCAAATGGATTTGTTTCGTGTATAACTGTTGAGCACTTTGGACAAATGTTCTCCTCGTTGTCCTGTAGATTCTGCACAATGCAACTCCTGCAGACTAATCAAACCAAATATCTAAATGGTTACCAGCATGACTGCTCAATGAAAAAATTCCTCCCACAGTAAAACTCTAATTTAATGATTTTGTGAATCCTGCAGTCAGCAACTCGCAACGCGCACACGCGCGCAAACAGCACGTTTGAAGTTTTGAGATCGTCCGAGTATATACTAAAGCAATTTCTTTCTGCCGACGTCTCAGACATTTTCTTTCTTATTTTGTCTGACCTACTGACACGAAATAACTACTGCGATGAGTCCGACGCGAGAGAAGAAAATTCTTTTTCTCTCTCGTCGTATCGTGACTCGTCCAGTCGCTTTGCGGCTCAAATTTGACCCGGAAGAGAGAACAAGGAGAAGCTCAGGGACAAAGGAAACAGCTACACAACCGTGTCCTCCGTCTGTTCACAAAGCAATGGGTTGATGTAGAACATTTATCTGGGTGCGAACTATAGATGTATTTTTGTTATCGTGTTCAGCCCACATGAAACTCTCACCCATTTAAAACTGAGTTGTCTTTTCATGTATTTAATACACTTCTTTTGAACCGGAATTCTAGAGCTTCGAATACGGTTAATAATGTAATATTAAACATTCAAACCAGTGATAGACTTGCGTACCGCGCGCCGAATCGTGGGTGTACGTGTGTTAAACGCGCACAGCAGCTCATTTTGTGCCTCGCCGGGAGACGCACGCACTATTTTTCATGAAGTTTAATCAAGCGATTCCACGATCTACTAACTGACTTAACACGAAACATGAACGGTATTATAAGCTAAATCTGCACTCAAGTTAAAACTTACGAAGAGGGTTTGAATCACAGAGTGGAATTAACAAGTGTGACTGAGCTGAAAATGCGAACCATTGAAAAAGTTTGGAGTATAAGAAAGCTGCGACGTATATAAGGATAAAAGATACTCTCGAAAATGAAGTGTTCACTATCGAGAACCACAACGGTTCGTTCCTTTAGTATGAGAATCATAACGCCCCTGCATTTGAGAAGGTACTGAGCGAAATCAGAACAGAGGGAACTAAACTGAGGGAATGCAATGACGTTCCAGGTATTAAAATCGTTCACTTGCTGTCGCGGTGGCACTTTTTATAATATCGCACAGTCTTGGGCTGTTTTCTTTACTAAAACATCATCATGTTCCAATTCTTTCAATCGATCAGACTAAAAAAAACTTAAAATGAAAACAAAATGATACTTCGAAAGTTTCAAATCCTTTCGATAACCATTTGCAAACTGCAATCTCTATATTTTGTCAGTCTTTCTTAGAAAAATAGTCCATAAACGCGAGGGTGAAATATTTTTCGAACTCACGCATTGAAGATTTAGAAGAAATTATGTGGATTTCCTGGTAAACGTTCGTTTGCTTCGTTTTCTCCCGACTTCCGGCGAGACTGCCACGTACGACTCTCGGGCTGATCTAGCGGGAAAAGCCCCCAGGGAATTGAAGTTGGAAACCAGCTGAGTTCGCAACCCTTGAGCAGAGAGATATTCTCGGAAAAGCAAACGCGGAAGGAAATACTATGACCATAATTGGCCTTCAGTATTTCAGTGATTCAGCTATGGGAATATGTCCTTTTTTTTGTTCCACTCGGCGAAATTTGTAGTTACGTACTATCGCAGGTAAGTCAAGTTTATTCAAGCATGCCTCGCGCACCAATTTTAAAGTTCTTCCAGAAATTACCAAAATTCGTTAATGATACCGGACGCTTCCTTAGATTCCAACGTTTACAACACAGCTAATATAGATTTCCCCGTAAAGGTGTCACACCCATTTGTTCCAGACTTAAACTGTTTATATATGGCTCAAGGGAAAAGTCCCTTGGAAACGTGTAATAATACACGCAGCTGGAAAAAAAAAACTAAATTTACATTTCGTGGAAAAGAACAGCTAAACCAGTGTCATTGCCTCAATTTGCAAGCCAACAACTACAACGCGATTCCGAGAAAAAAAACAACAACAAAAATACTACATTGCAGATTTAAGTGTTTCGAATTTCTTAAGCCGATTACAAAAGCCTGAAATAAAGATCCAGCACTGTTGATTACAAAAAGGTGCTTCATAATAATCTCATTTGATACATTTTGATCCATGCATCTTCTATTTGAAAGTATACGTCCAGAGTTTGATTAACATAAAAACAACAATGGGCTGCATTTGTACTTCGGGAGCACTGATTACTCGTATCCGCATTACATTAAAAAATTACATCGTGTTTCGTTGAACCAATAATTTTTCTTCTTGAAACAATGGTTTCTGTAGTGCGTGATGTTTTAATCTTTGTTGTCATCTATTACAGCGAACTGAGAAGCGATTGACATTGATGAATTTGAAAGATGTATAACTGTTTTAAACAAGACAGGTATCAAATGGAGGTCGACAATTTCTTGGTTGGCAATAAAAATACCGAACCGTATTTAAGACACACGTTTCAGCTTTGTTTGATTTTTCCAAGTTTGTTTTCTTTGTTACAAAGAACACTGACCGATTTCTACAATAAAACTGTTGTCTTATTCCATCCAAACTCTCGGCAATGGCCCATTTATCTTCACAATCAGCTTGTCAAACACAGAAAAGCAATTAAAATGGTATTCATTCTTCTGATGACGAGTGAATGATAGGACGGAGCCGCATGTTGCGAAACTGAACTCGTATGTCAATACATCTGAGCAAAGAAACCCAAACATTGCTCTCACGGCATGATGTGCTAATGTGTTTGCCTGTTTTATTTTTGTAGGTTCTGGAAGATTTTCTTTTACTGACAACTGAGGAACGAGCTTTGTATAAATCCTTTGGTCCAGCTACAACATTAGCGCGTTTTTATCTAGCCACGTTAAGGACATGTTCAAGTCCTTCCGACAGCTTTTGTCTTTTACCCCATGCCGCATTCTTTCTCCATTTAAAAAGAGATTTAACACCAGCGTCTTTATCTGATCAAGAGATTTCTAGTCTTGTTGTTGTAGAGATTAACAGAGCGGAGCAACAGTCTGACCTCTCTCTCCCATGGCGAAATTCAACAACAGCTCGAGAAACAATCTACAAACATTTTGTCTTGTTTGGTCTGGAAAAAAACAAAGGTTCCTTCCTTCCGCGCGGGAGGCACTCTCTACAATTTGGCTAGGAATTCGCGCCGGATTAAAATTGTGAGCAGAAAGGTTACATTTTTGACATACAGTCGAGGATTCAAGTCTTAAAGATTAACCAAAGTCCACTTAAAAACTGAAGGATGTGAACGACAGGACGATAAATCTTTTGAGAGTCCTCACTATCGTGCCCTCGCTTAATCGTGCTCTTGAAAATGTTCTAGCCTTGAGATGACTTGAGAACAATTCCGTACGTACAACAGCCTTTTCAAATTGTCTCAATTTTGTACAAAAACAAGCTAATACTAGCTTTAATCTGGTGAATACACCATGTTTACTTGAACGATAAAGTTATCGCACATTGTTATCGTATTGTTTAGCTTTGAAAGATGACGTTCCGCTTTCTTGTTTTGACTTGCTACAGAACTGTCTGCACGGAAATCAAGACTACGTTCGCGCCGATAACTAAACTCAATGCCAAGACTTTTTTTACTGCCGCACGCCAAGAGCATAAACTTATCTCCTCTACGCGAAAACAAGGTTTTCATAACCTGAAAAGCTAAGATTATTAGCACAAACAAATACAAAACCGCAGGGGTCCCATTAATATTAGACAACTTGGACCCAGCAGGGATACTTCCCGTTTCAAATAGCTACGAAAATTACTAATATCACCGCGAGTTATAACCACAAATAAACCTCAAAACCTCGGGATATCTTAGTAGGAAGAATGGGCAAAGAAAAGACATTCTTGAGGGAATTTTGTCAAGATAATCTCCGACTTACTTAGTATGCAAAACGAAGCTACATTTGTAAAGTAAATGATCTTAGTTGAAAGTAATTAAATTTAATTATTCTCCGTGAAGTGCGAAAGAAATCATTTGGGACCCGTCACAGGCAGACTGTGCTATGAATAAATTGAGCTGGCCGATAATTGGTTATTGTGGAAGACCAATTTCTTAATTTTTTTGCTGGCAAACTGTTTCATAATGACGAGAGCGCGAGAAGAATGGAAGACAAAAGCCACTTCACATTGTCTGCGCGCGTGCCACGCAGAATGACAGCCTTCGAGCGTGTTATTTATAAGCGTCTAAATGCTTGGCGTCACTGAGTTAAACTAATAACAAAATAAATAGCGTTTGACGAGCGTGCATAATAAATGAACATCTGGCCGGCCTTGGGGCACAACAGCAGAAGAGAATGGCGAACTCGGTCTGTTCCTAGAGCTCTAATTCCATTATCTTTCAACGCCCTGGGCTACGCATTGAAAGATTATGTCGACATATAAGGATTTTAAAAAGGCAGTCACACACATCCGTGCTACTGTTTCTACCTACATGTGTGTAAACACTCGGCAATGGTTGTTGGCTTGATCAAATATCCCTTGCACAGTTCACACGTTATGAACGGGTTCAACTCTGCCAGCTTGATCTTCTGTTCCTTGTTTGACTAAAAAGACACACAAGTTATTACGCAGAGTAGTCGGGGAGTGCAATACAAGATCGGTTACTGACAGTATTCGGCCCCTGCTCCCATCCTCGATCACTTTCACTGATTGATCAAGACGTGTTAAAACCTCTTCTCGTCAACACCAACTGATGATCTTTGAACGCGAAGTGTCCCGAGGTCCAAATAAAAACCTCACGCCCGCAATTTCACCTGAATTTGTGTCAACAGAGCAGCTAGCATTTAAGCGATTTTTACAAATGGTTAATGAGCATTATTAAATGGCTTTTCCTTTCATATGTTACTATACTTATATTAAAGAGCATAATGACAAGAGGTGAGTATCTCTTGCGTTTGATTCCGCACAGCTCGCCCCCGTGAAGTTCGCATCACGTTATCTGTCCGTTGGCTTAACAATGAGGATTTCTCCCTTCCGTAGAGACGTCATCTTGCCTCTCAGCTCAACAGAGCTTGAACAGAACACTTGATGTGAACTCCGTTTAAAACTGCTGTATTCACCTTAGTTTATTGAAATTGATAGATGAGATTTCTATAAGGCCGTCCCTGGTCTATAAAGCATGCGAGCAAATAACTGCGAGAATTCAACGCATGACGAAACAAGAAAACCGCCGCCACAAGACTGTCGACTGTAGGATGCGGAACAATCAGCCGTCTAAATCGGAAAGGGCTAAATTGGCCTGTTTTCACCCGTTTACAGACTCCGCTTGACGGCAAATAAACCTGCATCAAATGTTCTTCATGCAAGGATCTTTGTTTTGGAACAAATCGAACGTGGTTTCAGGGAATACTTACCCGGAGAATTGCCATTTTAGAACGTTGAAGTTTAGGCCCACCACGATGTACAGATATTGACGAACCTTTTATCGCGCTCTGTGGATTGCGGTTTCCTTTGTTAGGAAATCCCGGATGAGAAGTCGAGTGTTTATTCGCTTAAATGTGTTTCCTTCGCCAGGTAGGAAGCTCCTCATTAACGTAAATCGCCTCCGGTGAATTATCTTTACAAAGCCAGCCTTTCAAATATCATTCTTTCGTAACACTGAGCCTTGGCTCGCGTGCTGTGTGCTTACAAGACACGACCACCCGGCAGCCGACTCAAGCGTGTTGCAAAATTACCATATACCCAGGCTTTGATTTGTCTCATTTTATGAAAGCAAAAAATGGCACAAGTAGTTTCTGTCAAATATTGTGACATATGGTGTTTTCACAGAGCGCTTATCTTCCCTTATCTAAACATTCCCGATTCCTTACGCGCGAAACGGTAGATTAAGCGTTTGGATATCCACTAAAATAAACTGCCAAAATGCAACACTGTATATTCAAAATATTTATTCTTTCCGACAAATTGCGTTAATATTCCTAAGATGTCAGATCAGAAGCTGTCATTTATTAGAACTAGTGGTCAAAAACCTATCACCACTTTATAATACAGCAGAACAGGCAGCTGAGAAGTACAGAGATAGATTATTCTGTAACATCGTGAGGTTGTCGCATTCTTGACAAGAGACAACCGTAGCGGCACTCGAATTTTGTTTAGTTGCAAGAAATGCGAGTTCCTAGTGTTTATCGCAAGCTTACAGACCTTACATATTTGTTTTACAAGACAGGCAGATCCGGGCAGAAATAGGGAGGTTGTTGAAACTCGAGAGATATCATGTGAATGAAGGAAATGTCAGCCTTTGATATAGTAGCGATCTCGTTCTTATTGGGGGATTTCATTACCTAAATTACTGAAAGAAAGAATTTGTAATCGCACTTAACTAATCTCAGAGCGTGAATAACACATGGGAAATAATTTCTTTTGACTTTGCGGATTTTCAGTGGGTAGGCCGTGTGTGCTTTTGTTTCAGGTCCCTACGAAACAGTTGTAACAAAACGCGGCAATGAATGAAACAACAGCGGCACAACAGCTTGTCTTTGTTGTGAAAATATTTTTATAGAAAAGAAACCACGAGCGAGATTTGGCCGCAGAACTTTATATACCATTTGTGTATCTTTTTATTGGTAACCATGGAAAAATTGATCTTCATAGGGAACGCCAGATTAAATTGATTCAGTAAACACAAGCCACGATTTCTTCCTTTGCCTTTCCATTGTGTGACCGAGTGTATTGTTTCTGTTTTTTTTTTAATTTTCGCAACCATTTGAGTAAATTTTTGTGGTCGATTAATTAAGATAAGACTAAAGTTCTTGGGCCGCTGATAAATTATAAATGAAACGACCGCGATTTAGAAATTAAAGTGGGCCCCAAGGGAAAATGTTGAATGTGAAACTCTAAATGATATTGTTTGTGGGCCTGTGAGAAAATTTGTTTTGTACAATTTGCAAACAGTCTATCGTAGCATTTGATCAGCTGTCCTCTTAAATCCAGAGAACATTTCTAAGTTCTCATAACCGATAACACTTGCCATCTCAAGACTGTAGAGCGACAACTACCTGTGACAGGTGTTGTCAGATAAAAAAAGAAGATTGATTTATGTCTTCAAATGGCTACCGCGAAATGATATCAAGCTATCTCTGATTATCATTTCATTACACGAGTTACAAACCCAAGAGCGGCATAGTCTTTCAGGTTCACTGAGATCATAGTTGACTCGAGACGACAATTTTTTTTTTCTACTTGTTAGCCGAATTACCATATGTTGCATGCGATGGGCTGGCAAAGTTGCGCCCGCCCGTTTTACGTTTGTCTGAAATGTTTACAGTTTTACGCGACCTCGTCTCTCGCATTTTTTCCGGTTGTCTGTCGTGATTGTGTACTGAACCGAACCGCAGCCAGTGACAACCAACAAGCATCCGTTTTCCCTCAACGCAAGTTCGCAAGGGGCACAGGGCGAGACTGCAAAACAAAAACAAACTGGGGTCGCAAGTTTCCAGCCAGTTTTCGTTTCATCCTTTTGTGCAGTGCTCTCGATCTTTGTCCTTTCTTCAGTCTTTTCGCCGATGTGCAGGTGGTAGATACGTATTCTTACCAAGAGCTGAAAAACAAAACTGACAAGTCATATACTTAAATTTCTGTTAGTAATGGATTAGACACTGAAGTTTCAAGCCATTAACTAACGTTATAAGTCAGTTTAGGGCCATTCAAAAATTTCGTCAGCTGCTTAACGCAGGTCCATCCTGTGACTAATTAAAAAGGTTCATGTTCAATCTGAACCAGTCTAGAAAACAAACAAACCACTTTAAACAAATAACTGGTATTATACTTGAAGTACCAGGTCTGAGCCCTAAAAATTCTCGCATCTTCAAATAATTCATGACAAAATTTAAGATTTACTTCGTTAGACTTAAATTAACTGTTTCATTTTAATTAACTACCAGAGACGAAACATCCTAAAGTAAGATATCTGACATGAAGAATGTTTACCACTCTGTTATTTTATTTGTTTCCTGAACTACCTAGATTTTGATGTGGCAAACATTACGGGGTTATCGTCATCCTTTTCGGACCCATTTTAGAGGCCGTCTGCCGCCATCGCTGCACTCACGCGATTTCTTCGCGCGGGTGCCAAGATCACGCGCGCGCGATTTCCTCTCCTTCGAAAATTCTACCGAAAAAGATCGTATCCCAAGGTCTACAGTTCTTTGACTGTGACTGTGAAGACAAATTGAAATTACAGACCCAGGCGCGAGTTATTGTAAGTGGTAATAAAAGTATTTTACAGCTGTTGCCTAATTGACACACTGTTTTGAAATAAACAAGTATTTTAAGCATTATTCTAAGAATCAATTCAGACATTATCAAGAACATGATCAACAATTCCTGCTGATGATAATAAGACAATGCTGCAAAGTCACCATGTTTCTGTCTATTCTGCATCAAGACATATGAACCAAATCATAGGCCAAGTCCTTGATTGAAGTCACAAAGAAGAAAAGTTTAGACGATTGTAAGCTTATGTTCAGCTGAATGTACATATATTCGTTCCTGACATGTATTAAAGAAAAAAATGTTGCATTTCATTTGGGTCACAAAGGTGGGAAACTTAACTCTCAGCCGCAGGTATTCAGAATAAAAAACGAAAGAAATATGTCTGATATACTTATCACAGGTCATTATCGCAAATAGGTCGACGTGAGTTGCTGGCAACTCCATAGCTTAGTATCAGATCTTAACTTTGACAAAAGTGGCTGCGATGGACGGAATGATTCAGAAATGGAAAGGTTTAGTAGCGCTGGAATAATTTCTTGCCGTCAATGAATTATTCGCCTGAGAGGGCAATAGGAAAGCTAATTGCCGTGTTTCTTTTATTTCAAGATCAAGACAGATTAGCCGCAATAACGCATGATATTCTAATCTCTTGAGTTTTAATAAGTTGAGTACGACATAAAACTGCGTGCGATAACAATTCACGTACTGTAAGAAACTCCCATGACAAACACACCAAAGTAAATCAGCTAAGTATGCTTTATTTATTCCGTTTCTCGGCTTATTCCAAAAGCAAATACTTTTTAAACTGTGTTTACAGACGTCTAAACAAACACAATACGAAAAATTGACATGTGTAATTTTCAACTGCGTGGGTTTTTTGAATGAGGCGTCTTGCGGCCCACGCATAGCGGCCCACTCAACCGAGTAATTAAACACCAACATTTCGTGTATGATCATGAAGGGCAAATGTCTTTCATGTCAATTCATGGATAATACAGACGTCAAATGCGATAGACTTTTTGTCTGGCTCGACACGTGGAACGTCCGCATAATAAGGACTAAAATGTGTGTTAGAAGTTGCCAATAAACACGCTATAGACGCCGCAGACCAAAGATCAATAGTCGCCAACGTTCAGGCAATATCACAACAGTTTCATTCCGACGATCACAAGAAATCGATCGTGACATATTCCATGTGCAGCCGTAAAGATTCTGCCAATATGTTCAGTTCAGTGCTCTAATCTCTTGGCCTGCTTGCAGGGGAGGGGTGGGGAGCACTATTGTTAAGAAGCAAGAGAAAATGAGGTCTCTAGTCAAGCCTATACTGACCGTGTAGAATCGAAGAAACGTTCGTCTATTGAGCGCAGAACTGAACCGCTTGAACCTGAATGGCGATTAAACCGGAAAATTTAAACTTGATACTGACTTAATCAGCGCTTATTCTGGAGAGTATTTCATACTGATCAGTTTTTACCATAATCATAGTCTGTTGGTGCCGGGACGATTGTCCTCGGCGCTGCAGTTTGAAAGTAGGCCGTTTGAAAGTAGGCTGAATTCTAGCCTGAAGTCTCTAATACTGGAATAGTCGCCGTTATCGCACAGAGCCGGGTTCATGAGAAGCAAGCCTCAAGGCTTCAGTCTCACAACGACTCAATGTTGCCAGTTGTTTCGTAGTCGCTTATCAGCCGTGACTTAAGCTTCACAAATTTCAGTCTTCATTTGAGAACAATTCCAAGAAATTATCCATTTGTAACCCGGTAAAAGACATTTTCCCATGGGCGAATTCTCGTAATTCAAGCCTTGCAATTGGCTTTTTTGATTGTTAGATCAGACCTGAGCCCACTGTTTACTGCTTAACTTATCTGTTAAGATCTTATTAAGGAATACTGAATGCCAAACACAGATAATTTTAAGACCGGTAGCTGATTCTGGGTGACGGACTCTATCAGCTTCTATCATTCTTCAATTGTCACTTCATTTGGGAGCAGTAGGTGGAAGATGTAAATGCTTTCGACTTTTGGACAATTGTTATATTTGTTTTTTCAGTGAACAGTATTACATTGTCAAACTATAAACTTCTACAATTCACTAGCAAATAACAACAACAGTATCAATGTTTATTCACGTACATAACAGATCCAAACTAGAATACTCAGTTAAATGCAACCAAAAAGTTACTCTTGCCAAACCACAAAATGTAACAGGCTTTTTTTTTCAAATCATCTTGAGCATAAAGATGATTTGAGATTCTTTACCAGAAACGATTGGTTTTCTTGTGCCATTTGTCACTCTTTTTGTTGTTATCTTTGATAACACTATCTGCACTATGGACAACATGAATACGTCTTGATCAGTGTTCATCTTCAGTTCGCATTAGCAGAGTATTTGAAGCACTGTTTCGAGGAACTGATAGGCTTTGATGAGACAAAAATTCCAGCAGGTCTAATCTATAAACTGCTTAGTAAAACACTACCAACTGATTTCTAGTTACGTGTTTTAAACACCCCCTAAAGATTCACTAATGACTTTTGTATTCCGTTATTGCATGCAAACTTGAAGGAAATATGACACTTCAGAAAATTAGCCACAGACAGGCCAGCCGTGCCAGTAATCCCTCACGAATTTTAATTATTTGACACCTCAGCCCAACTTGTAAATATAATTTTCTTACAGATCTAATAACCTGCCGGACTGCCAGTCAAACTGTTGTCCGTAACTTAGAAGATGGCGTAATGTTTGATGAAGTATATATTAGTTTGAACAGTTTAAAGTAAAAAGGCTTCGCAACATAACATACTTCGTCGTTATTGATTGAAGGACTTAGGATAACCGAATCACTCGAAAAACGGAAACATGTTAGTTTTTTGAGTGTTTCAATCTCTCCACATTTTTTTTTTGCAGTGGCTCTTCAAGAGGTTAGCTATTTTACATGGCAAATATTAAATGGTTCTGGTCTGCAATAACTCTCAAGATCCAAAATTAAGGGAGCTATTTTAAGGGATAAAGTATTTAAATCTAGAAAGAAATGGACACATTTACAAGGTACTTGTTGACCGGAAGGTATTTAATTCTGTCCCTTCATTCATTTTGCATTCCATAGTCGCTGAAGATAAGATCACCGACAGACTATAAAATCGTTCAGTATAAAAAAAAAAACAGTTTCGTCCGGCCTTACCTTACGATTGAGAGCTTTAATATTTACCCTTGGTAAACCACAGAGCTTTTCATTCCGCGCTTGTATGTTTGGATACGGGAGATTAGCTTAGTTTGCCGAGAAGTTTCTCGTTTAGCGGCGGTTTACACATGCATTTTGTACTGCCGTGTTACGATCCCTTCAACCTCTGTGATATTTGATGCATGCCAATTGTAGTTATTTTGACAGGCCATTTATTCTCTATTTCCGGTATCTAGGAACATTCTCTTGTACCTCATAAAAAACACTCTTACCGACGGCGTCTAAACGAGAAACGTGGTAAGTAGACCTATTCAAGAACGTTTTATTAAACGTTCAGCCACCGGCAAAACGCTATTCATATTCGGCTGTACTAAAGATATTCTCATTGTTTGTCTTCCATTGAAAACTGGTTCATTATTGAGAGGCCTTGGATTCTTGACTTACAGATAAGAGACCACAAGCCTCTCTCAGTTTCCTTCGTTCTCTTTACACAAGAAACGAAAACTGATTCCGACAGGAAGAGCGGAGGAAATTAATCGATCGTGTGTTGGCGCGACTTTGTTGCCCTTCCGCGCGCAAATGAACGGGACGTGGTAAAAGTCGCTCTTTCGCTTCAAGTGATCAACGTGAAGAGAAGGTCCCAAGAGACTAGCCTGCTCTCTTTGTTCGGGAATATTGTTGATGATCGGATAATTTTTATGTTGACCGCCCACCGCTCACAACAAATCTGCCCTGAGGCTCTTTTCTCTATTTGTACGTGTGGTCTGATTGATCCAGTCGAAACTCTTGTGTCGAAAGAAAGGCACGTTCGTCGACTCTCTGGCCTTTGTTTTGAGGCTCTCGCCGAAGAGGTTTTAAAGATTCTTGACTGAAGTCGAAGTGTTGACAGAAATTTGCCACATCACTCTTCATTAACACTATTATCTAGCCGAAATCAAGCATAGAGCGTAAAGTTCTGTTGGGCTTCGTGCGTGGTTTCGCATAACCGACGAGTCCATTACCACTGTGGGATTTGGGAAGCCCAAGGTGTTTCACATCCTCTGCCGAACTCAGCCTGTAGGATGTACCAAACAGTAAAGCTGAGAGAGCTCAATCCTTTCATTACTTGCGGCATTTGCAATGGGTATCTAATCGACGCTACAACCATCACGGAGTGTCTGCACACGTGTGAGTATATCTCTCAGTCTGTGATTTCCCTGTTCTTTCCCCGAGGTCAAATTCGACCGGCCTTGTGTCTCGGCTTTTATGTTTACTCCATTCTTATTGTTTAAACTTCAATCGGATGCCACAATTTTCTGAATCAAGGTGGAGAGTTTAGGGCAAAAGATTGCTCGTGATCCGTTGTAAAGCTTGTAAAGTCATGTTTAGGGTTTAAATGCTTTTGATCTCTTCACAAAAGCCTTTGAAGTTAATATATCCACCTTCAAATATACCGAGGTTAAGTTTGCTTCACGAATGACCGGTGAAATAGTCGCTGCGTTCTTACGACAGCGATCCAACAGAGAGTACAGCTCGGATATCACTAAGCCTTGCATTTCTCAACGGCTGCGCTCGAGAGTTTACTATTATGCAGGGAGTATTATTTCACTTTTCTTCGTTTGGACAGTGAATTTAGCATTTCTCTTATTTAATTTATTGTATAATCATAGCGGTCGTAGGAAACTGTTCTCCTTGCTCGCGTGCCACGCTATCTCTCCTTTGCGTTCACGACCCAAAGGACTGTGCTCGTGCTTGATTCGACGCACGGAGACGTTTACAACTGCTTATGAATCTTCCAGCTTAAATGGCGTGAATCACGCGCCAGTCGGTGGGCTGTCTTCGCAGCAGATGCTTGTACGCATTCTAATTTGCGTTATTGGGGCCAAGTAATAGAAATTTTTTAGTCTTGTTTGAGGCAATGCCAAGTACGTGTCTTAGTCCCAGCGAGGCGTTGGCAAGGCTCTAAGATACCGTCTCCAGAATCTTACGCAGTTGTTAGTTATGCTGTGTTGTAGCTATTCCGCAGGGCACAATGGCTGTCTAAAAGCTTCATCTTGTATGCTCAGGATGCGGTAAGATAAACAACGGCTCTTTATTTAAATCGTGTTTACCGCGACCACTTTGACGAGGAACTTAAAAACACACACCCTTGGGACAGCAGCCACAAGAAGCTTGTAGTTGACCGATATCAGTTAAAAAACTATCTGCAACCTCGTGAATCTGTTTTATTTACATATTGGCGAAGTTGTGTTTATTGGGGATGTTTTGCTTTCATTCTCAGTTTGTAGGAGCTGCATCGTGAAACATTTACAAGAAGACAACTTTTGTCCAACGTGCAAAATTGTGATCCATCAAAGCTACCCCATGAACTACATTAGGTAAGAGAGAGCATATATTGTGTTGAAAGCCCCGAGAATAATAAGGGCAGATCGTGACTCTACACATGGAGTGGGATCAATCCATTTATAACAACATGCCATATTCATAGTGGAAACAGAAATAAGGCTTCTTTGAGCTGTTCTGGTCTAACTCAAGCTCTTCAACGAGATTATGGTTTCTCGGAGTATCCATCGAAGTTTACTCTAGGTAGCTTACTGAAGAAGCAACTGAAGTTGACGGATCTAGCATATAAAACCTTGAACCAGGCTGTTATTTATTTTCGTGATCTAGCTGTTTTTCTATTCGGTAATTGCAAATGAATTTGAAAGCAATTTAGTATGGAAATTGTCTCTGATGGCCTATTAATGAAATTGCCATCTTGTACGTCGTTAGTCTTCACTATGCCTCTTTATTTGGTTCATTTTAAGCTTTATACCCAATCCATCTTATTTCTATCCTTCTAGCACTAAGACAATGTGTTATGAAAAATACTTTGCAACCATTGTACAAGTGTCACGCTTGAGCTAACCGCTCTGCAGCGTTTACTAATAACTCATTTAAATTTACTTTTATGACACTGAAATTGAACAACTCTCAGAATTAGGATGTTTTGCATATCACAGTAAAATTTTAATTTGTCTTCGTCGTTAATTTTGCATATCCTTCAGTTTAAATTAGCTTGGACAGAAGGCGGACAAAGTAAGCTAGTGTTGAAATATAAGTCTCAACTTTTTTTAGCTACCATTGAGTTTAAAGGTTTGTTTTTGAATGTTCTGGTTTACTTGTTGTCTTATAAGCCAGAAGAAAGCCAGTACTTGCAACAAAAGAGCGTGCGTATAAATTTGAATTTTGTGAATTACTCTAGTAAAAACATTCTCAGCGAAAGAATCGTTCATGTTTATTCTTCAAGGCTGCTTTTGAAAGCTCCGTCTTTCATATTGTTACTGCTAGTTGATAACATGGCTTGATATTGTCTTGCAGTCCCGATCGCACTATGCAGGAAATTGTATACAAGCTTGTGCCGGACCTTCAAGAACGTAAGTGTCCATATTTGCAGTTCCGACAGCATATTTGTATATATATGTATGAGGTGATGCAAGAGTTAAGAGAAAATGCGTGGGAAAATTGCACTTAAAAAACTTCACAGACATTTTTCAGACACCCCGTTGCCGAAAGTGTTTCCTTTATATTGCACACGTACAGCCAAAGGAAGTCAGAGAAAATTAATAGTAGTTCCTTCGAAAGCAATATCTTTCAGTTTTCTTTCAACGTATTTGCTCGACTTTCACTAACCATACTTGAACTAGAAATTTGACTCTACAAACACTTTATTCTAAATGGACTTGCTATTGTTTTTAAATGACTTCTCGCTCTATGACACACTACTCAGATCATTTCACGACCTTTAACCGAGCAATAACGACGCAATTTCTATTCTACGCCAGCAGTATTTTCTCAAAAGGCTCCAAACAGCATGGGTTCAGTTTTAACTTAAGCTTCAAGGGTTAGTTTATAACTTCAGGGTAACAGGCAGCTTTTTGTTATTAATAAGAGTGCCTTCAGTTCTAGAATTCACCAACAGAAAGGTAAATATTTTCATTATTGCCTCGGGCAAAAGTCCTTATCGAACCACTGCCGTTGATTAATGAAAGATTATTTCACAACGAATGTCTGTTTCTGTGCCGCTTCTCTTTCATCCCGCAGTCATGCATTTCAAAACAAGTAACCACAACTGTGAATTATGATTGATGCCCAAACTTCAATTGTTTTCGAAAAGGCACTAAATCGTCCTCGTGTGGTTGTGGCAGTTTAAGAATCCTTCCTTGTGGGCTTTCCGTCTTACCAGACAAGTTATAATTCAGTTACACGTGCTCTTGAAGTGATGATGTGATAACTCTGAAACAAAACAGCTTTGAAAAGAACAAGGAGTGATTACCTAATTACCAATCTAACCGACTACCGTTACAGAAAGTTTATTCAGCACTCTAGGTTTAAAAAATTCTGCCTTTGAATTTGTGGATTGCTTGGTATGGCACTTGTTTTTAGCAACTGATTAACTAGAATTTATTTTATGGATTATCCTTGAGATTTAGATTTTAATCTAGGGGTACTTAAGTTACCGAAATAACAACAAAATACCTGTTCAAATTTCCGATCAAAAATAAAATAATAACTAAAGAAACCTATGGGAGCAATTTTTTCTTCGTCGAATGACAAGCAAATCCAAGAAGGACACAATGAGTCAGATTATATGAGTTGATAATCAGTCCACAGAAAGCCTAAACTTGGCCCGGAAAAATCCAGCTTCCGTTGTATATTTCTATTAATGGAAACGAAACGCTATTAAGCTAGTGCACTGAAGCCATGAAAAGAAGTTATCATGCCAAGAGTTTCATACGCACAAGGATTTGATCTAAACTTGTTAAGTTGGGCAACTATTATTTAAATTTTGTTTTGTCTCCAAAACCTCACTTAAAGCTAATTAAAATTTGCTTAACCTTCAATACACTCTTTTTTTATAAGAACCTTTTTTATAAGAACGTTGAGGCTGAGA
>OMLO01000106.1_pt1 | contig 39606 bp, 24 predicted proteins | sample 1674811 | NCBI WGS metagenome assembly OMLO01 (sample SAMN06265003, study PRJEB25207) | coral metagenome | isolation source: Coral host | place: Mexico:La Bocana,Puerto Morelos, Mexico | collected 2008-11-13
GACTGCGTCTCGGGTTTGCATAACTGTCTCGAATTCTCCCAACCCCCCTCGTGTTTAGATGAGGCTATGTAAACACAGAAAAAGTCCTCTATTGCTGAAACAATCTCGCCAAGATTAAATTCTGTGCAGTATTTCAATCGCTCGCTATACAGAAATGTATTTCTCCCAAAGTTATAGACCGTAGAGCAACAAAAACAAATATCATTAGCTTTTGCAATTATAGCGAAAATTTATTACTTGAAAGTTCCGACACATTAATGCAAGGACTGTTATAAGTTATATTTTGATCTACGTCACAGTTTTCTTGGATCACCATTTTAATGCCAAGCGACTTAAAGCTTGGAAATTCAAACGCCGCTCTATTACAAAATGAACACCCTTGTTGAACTAAAACTTTGTAGAGCGTCAATTTTTAGAGGGTTTTTATTTCGACCCAACCTAAAATGCAGAAGGATTGACGAACGGCACTTTCTTACCTTTGGAACAAACAGCAAGGAAATCGTAGACGTGGTCCCCACGAGCACGGTCGATCTTCCAACCAGCATCTTCAGAGGAGGATAAGTAACCACAAACTCAACCACAAGCGCCAAACAGGAAAACATAAAAACGTTGTAAACAGCTAAGCCGATGTTCTTGGAGTCGTTCAGCGAAGGGTAATGCACATTTCTTGTTTCCCAGGCCAGGAACACACCAAAAATCAAGAGAATTCCTTTGAAGCCGCAGATTGACATCACCCACGTCATGTAATAGTTAGAGGTACATCGATAGATCAGCAACTCTTGCATGACGTCATCGTCGTTATCTTCAACCTAAAAAGGAAAACAAAGTAATGTGAAACGGGCAAGATGGACCAAATCGTACGCTGCGATTGGCTACCCGAGCAGGTGTATCTTGGCCACTCGGGATTCCGTAAGAGTGTCGTTCTTTAGAGCCAGGAGGCAATTACTTTTTGGGTTTTTACGGTTTGAGATTGACTGAATAGTTTGCATTTTTTTGCTTTGTTTGTTGTTGTTATTTGCCATTTTAAATATCTTAAATGAGTCAATGTTCAGAAGAGTCTATCCTTGACTCACCTGCAGGGAATCATGGTTGTTGTATTAATTGAACAAAATAAATATCCAGTCCAAGCTGAAAATTACAACGACCATGATTCCCTGCAGGCGCATATCATGGAGGAAACTGGCCATTGGCCAACCTTGTTGTGTTAAGATGGCTGAACATTTTTCGTCTATAAAAACAATCAAATTAATTTATTCCTCTTTGAATGATGATTCTGACTGGTTCATTTTCAAACCACAAACTAAAAAAAATCGCATTCAAACGAAGAGACGGCCATGTTTATTTACCTCTTCGTCAATCATCTGAAGATTTATCGTTAACGGATCAAGGGCTGCCCAAGTTGACAAAATAATGACATCTATAAACCAACCAGCACATAGCCTCAGAAGGAGGCTTATGTTACTCAGCTTGCCAATCTGTAAAGAATGGAAACCATCGCTCGTTAACATGAAACATTAGCTTGTTGGCCCATCACTGTCAGCAGTTAACTTGGATGGAATTATCTCGGCATGAACTGAGCAATTTTTCTGAATTAAGTGTGACCCTGCGACAGGACGATTTTCCTACAGAAGAGTAAAATTTTCACGTGCTGATTTGAAAGCAGTGGGAACGATAACGAGGATGATGATGATACCGATGCCGCGGCTTTTTCTCAATAATGAACGATGACGAGTGCATATGATGAGGAAGAGTTGGTGGAGGAGGAGGAGGGGAAGGAAGCGGAGCAGGATAACTGTGCATGAAAATGAAGAAAATTTTACGTACTTTATGTTCTTAACTCACCTCTCTTTTCATCTGATTATTTGTGAATATTTTGTATACTCTCCAGGTTTTGACGAAAATGCCACCAAATGCCAAAGTGAAACCAGTCGAAAGAAGCCAAGCATTAATCTAAAGATTATAACGAGTGAATATACCGTGAGAGAATTCTAAAGGGAAAATTCATGGATATGCAACAAATTTGGGGAATAGAGTTAAAGGATGTTAGTAAAATTTCAAAACTTACTCTGGCTAAAAGTATTGCAAAAAAGAATCCTTCGACTGCCTAAACTGCAGTCTTCAAAAAGGCGAAGGTGTTCAGTAAAAACGCTGATATACAAGAGAGGAATGTTCGTATACAAAAACATCAACTGCATGCTAACTGTTCTTACATAGCAAACAGATGGATGGTGTGTGGTTGTGGCAGAGCTGCTATACGCTGATAAAAACACTTCCACGTAACATAGCAGACATCCCATCACAGTTATGTTGTTGAACTTTGGAGATGACATTTTAATAAACCTGAAGACAGAAGGAACTATAACTATCAGAAGTCACTCACTGGAGTGATGCGCTAATGATGTCGTCACATGTAATCGAGTGATTGCTTGAGTGAAACAACCAGGAGCCCATAAAATAACTCTTAACTTTCAGATGTACAGTATATGGAAGTGTATTTTACCTAAAAGGAACACTTTTAGACCTTTATTTGCAGGTAAGTTATTGTTAATACCTACAAATATACCCAAGTCTTTTTCATATCCGATGGATATACCACGTAACAAATATGTTATTGAAATAGCTTTTTTTCTTCAAAACTGATGGAAACCACAAATATCAAAATTACAAAGTTAGATTTTGGCAGGCAGCAGTTTTGTTTCGTATGCAACATTTAAGCAGAAACTGGAAGAGGGGTCTAAACGGAAAAAACATCAAAGGATAGATACAGAGGGTCTAACCCAGGTTTGTCTCTATTTTAAGTGCAATTTATTATTTTATTTAAGGTTGAAATAAAGTTTCATTTGAAAGAAAAGGAGTTTTTTTTTAAGTTGAAAAAAAACCAAAACAAAACAAAAAAAAAACAAAACAAAAAACAAAAAAGAAAAGTTAGATTTTGGGGCCAATTTTTTCCTAAAACTTGAACGTCTTATAATTTTAAATTTTGCAGTGTTCTTATTTTTTAAAGACATTTCTAGTTTATCCAAACTTTTGCTCCCTAGAGAAAGTCTTTAAAGATATTTTTATAAAGAGATTGGTTTAGTTAAGTAAGTACGTCATTCCTGTGATCTGTTTCTGTTTACCTGTGCTTGCGATAAACGAAGTTAAGCAGAAGACAAGACAAACAAAATAGCATTCCAGCACATGCCAACACGTAGAAAACTATAGTTGAGTCAATACTTTCTTCATAGATTTTCTGAGTGATTTTGACACCATCTACTGGTACACGGCCACCTATGATGGACAAAGCAGAAAGTATTCTATAACTTGCTTACACTGAAGAAAAAAAACTTGTTCCTTTTCGATTTGTGTAACGCATATAATTACACAAGCGCAGACGCCCTGGATAAATCCAGAAATCATTTCAGCTGAGCTGTCTTATGGTAAGAGGATATTTGCTACTAGCATTTTGTAATTTCCAGGCCTTTTAGGATTTGGTCAACCTGTTTAAAGGAGGGTAGTTGACTAAGATGAGCTGCTTCTGTCAGTAACAACCCGGCCCAGGAGTTCCGCTTCTAGGCTTGGCTAAATTTATCTATTAAACAGCATCACGTGAAAGCACTGTTCAGTAACTTTCATTTGAATGGTCACTCGCTAGGGCTTCATTGACCGGCTTAAAGCAAGAACAACCATGTGCAGCTTAATAAACAGCGCTACATGAAATTATTGCTAAGTAGCTTTCACCACCTTGAACGGCATAATGAAGATTACATTAACTTCACATATTACCTTCCCACTCAAAGCTATCGTTATATAGATTCAGTTTCCCGTCACGAGCATCTATCGTAGCGACGGCTTTCTTTTTGCCACCTGGAGTAAAACAGAAATATTCTGTCTAAAGAAAGTTACGCTATGTCTAGTTGACACACTAACCATCTAGATCTTAGAGTCAGTCATCAATTATCTGCTCGGAAGAATATTTCTAAATGTTACAAACTACGTTTAAGACACAAACTAATACAAAAGGCTACTTCCTAATTACCTAGCGCCTCTGTTTTAAAACGAGTTCTCGTGCAAAACCTTTTTTATGTGAAAATGAGTTTGATTTGCATAATATGAACCTGTTGGAGAGTCACATTTCTGTATGAATGGTTTCGCACGAAAACTCGTTTTGATACCGAGGCAAAAGGCAACACGGATATGAACTATTAGTTTAGTTGATTTCGATTTCCACTCACGTTTATTTTGATTAATTTGCACAAGAGTCTCTCTGTTTCCATTTTGGTCAAAGGTCACGTGTCCCTGCAAGCAATTAACACCATCCATATTAGTTTCTCATGAGGCAAGATTTCCAAGATGCTTAAATAATACAAAAGCATTACAAAGGTACATACCGACATTCCCCAGAAGTCTGTGCGAAACAGAGTATCTCTCATGACCTTCGCCGCTTCTTTGTCTCGGTAACTCATTGTTTCCAAGGTTAAGTTCTTTTCTTGAAGTAGAGGTATGGATTTGTTCAACATAAGAGCGATGCTCCATGCAGCATCATAAGTAAATGCCGCGTACGTGTTGTAAGTGTAGTTGTGACGTTTAAGTAGCTCTTCGTATTCTGCTTTTAGTTGCATTGCAGTCTGATTGTCAAAGGGGAAAAAGAAATTTACAAAGTATGGCATTACACTGTAAAACGTAGCAAGAAAGGCCTCTTCTCGAGGTACGGTGATTCAATACGAAATGGTGCAACGATACTGCGAAATCATGACAGTGTTTGTAGATTGAACCCCCCCCCCCCCCCCCCCCCCCCCGTGACATGTGTGTTCCTCACAACAAATCTTGGACACTTGCTCTGTTATGTCATGGCGACACTTTACTTTAAAGATACTGAAGCATAAACTAAAATTCTATGGGTCAATATTCTTCCCTTTCGTTTTTTCTGGGTAGATGTTTTGATTCCTGTGGTTGTGTGGGCATTCAACTGTAGTTCACTTGTTAGCTTTTCCACAACTTACCCTATCCGATATTGTGGGTTGTTGTGACGTGCTCAGAGGCAGCGGAAGAGTCTCTATCATATTAGCAGCTGCTTCTAACAGTTGCTCTCCCTTACAATCCACATCAGGTTTGGACCACCAGTCATCGTTGTACCAACCGACTATGATCCACACATACTTGCTACCATACACTCCTTCCTTGTAAGCCTGTTAGAAGAATATGCTTTACAGTGTAAATTCAAGACCCGACTAAAGTTCGATTTTCATTAGTCAAATGAGCAGTTTTAGGCAAATTTTAATGGATGCTTTTTCAAATTCTCGATCTTTATTAATAATCTCATCTTTGAATAAAGATAAATCACAATATTTAGAGAGGAAACTACCACAGCCTTAACTGTTCAAGCACGACCTCTGTCATGGTCGAATTGGAATTTGGAGTGTTGTTGGTTTTTGTGGATGGAGGAAAATCGGAGAACCAGAAGTAAAACCCTCGGAGCAAGGCGATTTCAACCTACACATGGCACCAGGTCGGAATCGAACCTCGGCTACGTTGATGAGAGGCAAGCGCTCTCACCACTGCGTCATCCCTGTGATCAGGAATGGCGCGAGCATAGCACTAGTGCTAAAGTGCATCAAAAGTTGCCACGCCAACGTCGAGTGATGATCTATTTAGCAACCTGGAATGACAAGGCGACCCAGAATTTCCATTTATTCTGTTATATCGTATCTGTGTGACATTTTGACAAAACTCAATACTCACAGTACACATTGCTTTTCTGAACATGTCCTCATACATTAAACCAATGATAATTCTCGCGTCTCTTTCCTAAATTAAACAGCAAAAACGTCAGTCAGTTAGCTACGGGAATTTGACCTTGATATTTAGCTCAAAATGGCTCTAGCAAGTTTATGAGCTAGAGTCATTGGGATATTTCCATGACATCACATAAATATTAGTATACATACATATATTTAGGGTAGATGTAACTTTACCTTAAGTAAATACTTGACCGATGAAGATGGGTCACTTTTAAAGCTTTCTGCAGCAATGATGGTGATATTTGCTTCTTCGAGCATTGGAATGAGTTCTTCTTTCGTCTATTCAGAAACAATAAAAGAAATAGGTTAAAGAAGCGTTATTGCTAAGAACCTCTCTTTACCCGAGACTAAAGTTAATTCATTCTAACATGATAAAGATACCTTCATTAGTCGAAAACGTTCGGGTTTTCGTTTTAATTTCTAACTTTTTAATTAAATCTTAAGAGAAATTTACTGGACAATCATACGTTTTGTTCTCATTCTCTTGTAAATCTTATGATAAAAGATCTAGAGTCATTCCCTTGATCGCGACCTTTTCAGTGGCAATAACAATAACAATATTTTGAAATCACTCTTTCCGTCAACTTCACGGCGCGCGCAACTCCTCGCCCCCGAAAACCTGTTCACACATCTTACCAGCACATAAATATCCAGGTTTTGCACAAGGAGGGCGACCTTTTTCCAGTTAAATTGTTTAAGTAAGGCCACCCTGGATGGGTTTTCCATCGTTTCTGATGTGCTGGTCCTAAAATAAAGAGGAAACTTCTCTTTGTCTGAAAACAATGGCGACGATGTACTGTATCCGATCTGAGTAAAGACAAACGTAAACTCTGTTAACTGTAAGACAAATTTATGATCAAATATATGATCTTCCATAAAACTATCCACATTCTCTTAAACGGTATACGGTTTAATCGTGTAGGTAACTATAGCTGTTATCGGTTTTTACTGCGTGAAGACATTTATATATTCTACCGTTCCACATAGGGCCTCTGTTGATATGAAGATGCTACTGCTTCTGTAAGGGGCACATAACTTATAAGGTGAATCAAAGGGTCTACACAGACTTTCTTTGGGTTCGTAACGTAAATCCAAACAACGTTTGCGTTGGAAGACCTTGGAGGGTACTAGAGAGAATGCTATACCCTGGACATAAGCAACCTTTTCAATCAGAATTCTGTTCGGTTATCATAATTGTTTTTCCTCGATGCAGCTAATAAGAAATTAAACAATTTCCAGACTTAAAGGACCCTAGTCAGCCTCCGCCATTTTCGATGCCGTCGAAATTATTAATATTGCGTGGTGAAGCGAAATCTTATTGCTCTACGTTAAGTTCAGTTCCTGAAAGTATGTTTAATTATCTATAATTATCTGATTTGCTTCGTTTCGACATGCGCCGAATAAAATATAAAAGCGAAGCTCATCGCATGTAAACAAAACAAAGATGTGGTTACTAGGGCCCTTTAGACCTCGCAAAGGAGGGAGGTTTGATGCCACCCCCTATAAGGTTTTGAAAAGACGACCTACTCTAAAGGGCAGAAACTTTTAGCAGCTCCTTCATTCTCTGCGGAAATTTTGATATGTCAATTGTGTGTCCATCATTTTTGACGTTTTTATAGCAAGCAATAAATTCCATGTAGGTCTGATTACAAATCAACTTTTTTGGAGATAATTCTGTAGCTTTTTTTTCAGTTTTCATCAAATTGCGGCAATTCATGAATTTGTTCGTTTCATAAGGATTCTGGCTTGATTTTGTGTTACTTTCCGTTGCTTCTTGACTTTTTAAAAATATGGTGGGATCCAAGATGGCGTATCCAACATGGCGAATTAAATGAAGTCATATGACATCATTACCAATAAAAATAGTATTATCAGATCTTGTAGAGCTGATACCCCTTGTATCCCAGTGGCTAGTGGGGTATGAGTTAGCTTGTACGTCCGAGGGTTAGTGATAATCATGAACTTCTGTAATCAACATCTGTATATAATGACTGATTAATTCCGAATTCCATGTGCTTTTTTCGGACATCGGTATCCTTGAATGAAGAAGTAGGTTCGGCTGTCGAGTTTTACCAGCTCACCTGTCGAGTTTTAACAGCTCACCTGCCGAGTTTTGTAAGCTCACCTGCACTGCTTGCCAGTACGGAGCGGCCTCTGCAACAGGCGTGGTTGCTACTGAACATCCGGGACCCATGAAAACTATCTTGTGCGGTGGTGTGTCGATCATCTCCAGCATGGCTCGTATCCCTGCTCCACTTTCACACTTAAGGAAATGTAAGAAAAGTGTCACAAATTGAAAAATATATCTTTTCCCTGCCTTTTAATTAGATGAAGTTACTTCAAGAAAAAAAATGGCCGTTCTTATTCGGCAAATAACAAGTTTGTATGTATGTATGAGTATGAGTTATATACTAACTCAGGGAGAAACCCTTGAAATGCATGGTCATTGCGCCGGATAGCGTGAGGACAATATTTAGAGTAATCGTTTGTGTTTAGAGTAATCGTCTGTGTTTGATGTATTCTGAAAATCCTGGGTAACCTTATATGGCTTCTGTATTTCACTTGTTGGCTGGCCGACGGCCATGGGGCTTTTTTATTTGCCAAAACTGAACCACATTTGCATTGGCTCCGCGACTGTTCAATGCACTTTGTAACGGGAGTGCTTCCAGGAAAATCCCAACAACATAGGGTAGCTGGTCTAGCCTCCCAATAAAATGGTGACTTGCCCATTACCGACGTTGCTGGACGTGAGCCACTCGACCCCACTGGCGCCTTCAGTTGACCTTATGCCATTTTGCAAGAACTAACCGACATTAGAGATCTTAAGTCATTACCACGGCGACCCCAAGGACAACGCCTAGTAACAGGGCCTCAGTAATGTCACGTGGTTATTATGCAGAGGACGCCTAAGAAATTTACAAGATTTATAACATGCGCAGCCACGTTCTGTTTTGTTTGGTGGCGTTCTCGTTGCCGTTGCCATCGTGGTTACCTTAAGCTCTTGAGTCATCAATACCGCGTACCTTTGAATCACGCCACACGTACTTCAGATTATAGTCCACCAGTATGTTTGAATCGTTGTTCACGTGATCAAGCGCCATTTCTAAAATAGGAATAAGAGCAGCGGAGCTCCACGCGCCAGCTTTAATATTTTTACCAAAGAAACCCCCAATGTAGAGATCGATTTTGGACGTGGAGTTCTCACTTTTGGCAGTTGAAGTCAGCAACACAGAACAAAAAATGACAAGAAGTTGGCTCGCCATCCTGTCTTCATTCGATCTGTTCATTTTTTGATCTGTAAAACAATGTTTTATGACTGTCATTTTTAGTTTGTAAAATTCATTTAATAAATATATATATTTCATTGAAAAAACATAAACTTCCTTTCAAATACTGCATGCACTGTCGTATGCTTGCACTGTTATTTTGCCTTGATAAGTATAAATACCAAATAATATTACAATACGGCGGCAAAAGATTGCAAATCGAATAATCCACAAATTAACTGTTAAGTAGACATTTTTCTCAGGAAACACAAAAAAACATATAAATGTACCACGTTGTAATTGTTTTCTTCCAAATTGAAAACATCTTTCTTTTCATATGTTTTATTACTGTACATCATGAAAAAGGTTGTTTATTGTTCCTGATGCTTCAGCAGATATTGTATGATTGGAATTCGCTCATTTGCAGATTCCTAAGTATTCGATCTTGGTCTTTACAGAGGATTCGTTCTGCCGGCGTGCTTCCAGCCGTTGGTTGTGTTAATTGCTTAACTAGTTCAGGGATGCTTCAAGTATGCCCATGATCTCCGATGGCTTTGGCTTTTCGGAGTTATCGCCCAATCTTTCTTCGTTAATCGACGCTAGCTTCGTTATCTGAGGCCCCATCCACACTGCCCCTCAGTAATTTGAAAACGCGACAATCACCGGTCATTTCGAATTTGTGTTTGAGGAAAATTCTGTTCGCCGGAAAATCAGATGGTTATCGTGACGCTATCGTTTTTGGAGAGAATTCAAAATGTTTTCCGTCCACACGGAAACACAAAGATTAAATAAAATTCAGTCATTTGTTCCTGTCGCACTGTGAAAGAACTTTATGAAAAGTACAGTTGGACGTAAGAAAAAGGAAACAAATCTGTTGAGGAAGGTGTTAGTTTGACTACGATGCGTGTTAAAGAAATTAAATACATGTACATAGGCAGATAGGAACGAATTCGGTTGGTCTTTGATGAGCGAATATCTTCCTGGCACGTTAGCTGTGGATTCAGAAAAAGAAGCAGATGTTTCTATCAGAAAGACAAGGTGAGGGTTATAGCACTGTAAGCAGGCAGTAAATCTGTGAAAAAAACACAGCAAGGAACGCGAGGTCGTTTAGTAATTTGGAATCTCTTCTACAGCAACATTTGGATTAGCACGCGAGGGAATTGGCGCTTGTTATTAGTTAAGTATTCGTTCCGAATGAATGCCTCTATTACTTCAGTTTTTTTACTTCGCTTTCTTTCTTGCGGATTTCTCTTGGCCCTTGTATTATTCTCCATGTAATTATGTCTTGTGCGAGCTAAAATAATATTATGCGAGACTCTCGAGTAAAATGGGCGGGGATGACGTCGGAAAAAATGCTGACTAAGCCCCCACTGAAACAAAACAATCTGGACACAGAGTAAGTTTTATTTGACCCCTTCAACATACCAATCTAACAGGGCACACAAATGACCACAAATAGGAGCAAGGGAACTGCAATACACTGGGATTGCCTCCTTGATGAGAAATTTGCAAATTTGTTTCGAAAAAAAGGTTTCTGTTGGTTTTGAATAACCTGTTTTTACTTCAAAAAAGACTACTACGAGACATATCGACAATCTGGTGCGGTGCTGTGTCAATGCAGACAGTAACTTGCGAAGGCTTGTTCAACAACTATGAAAACTAAATGTGTGTCGCTACAATTGCAAGAAATAACGCAGCAGTAACATTTTCCCTCGACCGTTTATGTATGCAACATTTAGAAGAAGAGGAAAACTACTTCAATGCCTCTCTTTAAACGATTATCATGCAAATCATAAACTTCTGAACAGGCAGAAAGCCAATAATATGCTCTTCACTAAAGTGTCTATTTCATATCTTAATGTGATTTTGTTCCATTTCGAAATATTAAATTCCTTTCCCTTGTGCTGAACGTTTCTTTCTTTCAAACAGCAGATCTAAAAAACCGGCGAAAGATCTTTTCCTAATATTGATGAATATATAATCCCACTCTTTTGTTCCTGAAAATTTATACTATATATATATATGATATGATATATAAATGATATATATTTTTTTCTTAGATTCTACCTGCTGGCCATACACTCTTAGAATAGATTAAAAGAGTTTTATTAAATTTCAAAATACTTGAGTTTATACAAAAAAGAAAATGTGACAGGCAAGGCAGTGGGTAAGTTATTGCAAAAATTACTACAATGGATCTTTTAAAAATTAAAACTACCCTAGAATCACAGCTTGCTATCGTGAGAAATGAATTTTAAATTTTCTTTTTTACCACGCACGTAATTTTTACAGAAAATCGTTAGCTAAAATGATTGATAGAGAAGTATGAAACAAATTCGCTGTTAAAAAGATTTTTCACACTCAACGGCATGTATACACGTTTCATTTTTCACATTTTGTCCAGATGATAACGGTTCACGTCTGATTTTCAGAGGTTTCTTTGTCTGGCTTTTAAATTTCTTCAAATGAAAGTTAAGTTGCTGATGAGAAATATCCAGTAACTTAAAGTTATATGAGCGATTCCTCTTTAAATATTGACGTTTCTTTGATGGTAAGGTGGCTAAATATCTCTAGGCAATCAACGAATATCTCGAAAATATCAACGACTAAACTATAGTCTTTCAGCGTAAGGCGGTAATAATATTGAAAAACCTACTCTATTGGCCTTCAGTCTCTATGAGTGGTGGCACGATGGTCTTTCCTGAAAAATTTCTCGTGGAAAGTTGCACCTTGGTAACTTTGCCTGTATTTTGCAAGGCCGACAAATGTCTTGGACGGAGCCAGCATCATTATAATTTTTTTTTTTGGAACACAGCCAATATAATAAATTGGATATGAATTAAATGATGCTTTTCAGCCATTTGCTAGTTACTGCCAGAGGACTGATTGACTCACTCGAAAAGTGCATATTATTATCGCGAGTCTTCCATTCAAGTTCTAATTTCACGAAGATATAATTTCGCGCACCGCTAATTGTTTTTTCCGGCTCTACTTTTGTCCTTGTCAACTGACGTTTTTGTCCTAGCTTTGACGTTAGAGGACACCTTAAGTTTATGTATTTTCAGGTGAATTTATTTCAAGATGTATAATGGACCAGCTAAGTAATTTTGTGACATTCTACCTACTTAAATAAAACTCATAAGGATGAGCAATAAGCAGCCATAACTAATTCCGCGCGTAATTCCGACTCGCCACGCTGTCTATCATTTTATCTAATCAAACCGGAGTTTATAGACATTCATGCGATTATGATCTCGATTAAAATTAAAGATTTTCAATAAAAAATTTATCTATTTTACTTATTCTTTCATCTTGTTTTACTCTCAGTTTTCCAGTGTAAACGCACTTAGACACTCGGCCAACTCATACACTACCGTTAATCGGGTTTGGTTGATTTTTCATTCGCCAATGGGCAGGATAATTTCTTACCTCATCTGAAGGGGATAAAACGCTGTGAGACAATTTTAAAATCACTCTCTTGGTGAAGCATTTTGACTTTTTTGTTAGGAAACATACTTTTATGTATCTTCCTGTGTTTATATTACGCATAAAAATGAAACACCTGACTTTGAGTTTGAAAACAATGACGACGGATTAATTGCCTGCAATAATACTAGACGTCCTGTTACGACTTTAAGGCAGAAATTGTGATTAGTTGGAACTGCTGTGGCATTACGTTGGAAAGATATCGTTTATTAAATACTTTATCGACTAAAAATTTACAAACAACATCTAGCTATAGTCTGAGATAGAACAATTGTCCGGCAGTTTGAAGCGAGCTTAGCATAAAATTTAATGAATTCTCAAAAAATCCCCTTCAGATGAGGTAAGAGCCTTAGCTCTTGTTGGAAACTTTTAAGTTTACGATTCATTCTGCAAATAGTTTTCTGTAATATTTATACTTTGTTTTTAAATGGCGTTTGAAAATGAATTTGAAAAAAGGTTTTCTACATAAGCCGTAACTGGAACTAGGACGTAATTGGAATAAACCTTTCTCACGTTTCACCTGTCACTCGTCAACGAAATTAATAACTAACGTTTCCACCTTTAAAACCGAAAAGGCCACGGAAAATAAACACCGGCTGCTGAAAAAAGTAGTCTAAATGATATAAAAAAAATTAAAATTTTGATGCCTTCGAAGAGGCTTATGTAGGCATATGTAATAAATGTCACACCTAAAAAATCAATAGTCCTATTTATAATTTGATCGATTCTCGAAGAGACAGCCAGACAAGTTCAATAGATCTTTTCTTAGCCAAATGACGTCGTCGTTTCTTTCTTGTGGATGTGAATAACAAAGTTCTGCCGTGGAACCTTATTCGAACTCAACCGCTAAGCTTGCACCTTACTTATAGATTCTCTGATTGCTTTGCTTTCTCAAATCATTTAGTTTTTCTCTGACATGTTCTGACGGCAGGATAAAAGCAGCTGTCATGCCTTGTGACGCTTACGGTAGTTGATTGAAGAATACACTTGGCCGAGAAACTCACGAATTGAACTCAAAACAGGATGATCCACGTTTAAAATTTGATTTACAAAAAAAAACACTTGTCCACGGATGTAACGTTTATTCGAAGTTGCACTCACTTGGTAACGATGATGTAATGACCGGTGAAGACCTGCAATTTGTTTTCGCCCAACTACTTGTACATTTTCGGCTTTTTTGTGACATTTTAAGATGAGTACTGCACGAATATATCATGATTGCATAATCAACATAAGTACCACTTCAAAGCCAATATGTTTACCTCTGTGGAGAAAAAGCGGATTTCTTCTACAAAGACGAACGTATTAGGAATACCTCCTTCATCAATCCCAATTTTGCTTAATTGGAAAAAAAGTCTTCCACCGAAACAGTTTCATTTTGAAGATGATATTACCGACCATGAGTTTAGAGCTGTGAGACGCAACATCTCCTGAAATTGCCAGAAAGACTGATGTTTTCAATTTCAGTATCGGACACTACTAAATTCCATAATAATCTCAATTTTGACTTACCGATTTATCTTTTCGAAAATAGGGCGACGTTCTAATTTGTTCTGAAGAGAATATGGATCCGCATAAAATGTAATCTGATATTAATTACGACTCCAAAATGACGATCCAAAGCTAAGAGAACAAAAAGTGCATCACAAACTCTTTAGTCAATATTTACCTTACACCATCTTCTTAATTCTAAATATCCAACAGTGCCAGACACATTAAAAGTTTAAGCGATATAACTCATAAGTCATTAGCAGCTGCGTGCTCCAATTTTACGGAAAAACTCCCTTTTTGTACCCATGGATTATTAGCTTTTTCTTCAGTGGATCATTTCCGAAGTTCCTTTAATAAAGTTTGGGGCCAAAAGCTGTAAAAACAGTGATATGATCGAAAGCGTCTACTCTAAAACCTTTTAACAGCTCGTTACCTAAATTTGTTTATATTTTGTACTCGGCTTAATGCAGTGCAAAGATGAAAACATGGAAGATTTTTTTGATCGCGAGGCGCCTCAAACTCATAGAGTAGGTAACACGGCACCATTCAAAAGTCCATGTTTACTTAACGGTCAATGAATGGAATTTTGTGTCGCATGGCATAAAAATCGGAATCGCTTTCTACATAAAATTGCTTTTAGAATGAGGAAATGGTACAGTGGTACAGTAGTGATTCCCAGTCGATTTATATTTAACTATATCTCACGCACCTGAAAATTCTGTGACATCATCAGACAGAGACATTCATTGGCTTTGTAAACTACAGTATTTACATATTTTTATGTTTTTGAAAACGTTCCAAAGTTGATCTGCCCTGTTAATCTCTCCCCCCCTCCTATCCCCTAGCAAAGAGCCAATTAAATAACATCAACAACAACGCCAATGTTTTCTGTTGTCCCTTTTTGACCAGTGAGAGAAGTAATCAAAGCAAGTGTTTGTTTTTACCTCAATTTCGTCTCAATCGCCTGGACGCAAGCTTTAATTAGTTTTCTTTTGTTACTATAACCATTATCTGGCGGGTCTGTTTTCCTGTTTCTTTTTATGGATCGCAAATCAGAGACCAGCCTGCTCCACTTTGTTGATTACGAAAATCATAGAAAATCATTTTAACTAAAGAAACTATAAACAGAGAGGACATAAATAATTCATTAATTAATCATCAAATACTCACTCATCATAGGTAGTGTGTTAGTATTGTGTCAGAACATTTTGGTATAATTATTTGTCAGAAATTTGCACAACAAGGCAGATTTGTAGATGCTGATGCATAATTGTGCCGAAAAAGATTAGCGGTATGCAATTCAGTGAGCTTGGACGAGCGACGATAAAATACTGAACGAAACAGCATGAATTTCAAAATGTTAAACTTTACTGACTGTGTGATCACAGTCGTCAACAACGTGTCATTATTTGGGCTGAGGTGCTGGGTAAATCATCTTTCCAGCCCCTCAAATCGTCTTAAAATCAGGTACCTCATTACACAGAATCACAAGTAGTATACATTATACTATATAGTTGTATGAACTCATATTTTGTGAATTTTGGTTTTACTCGGTTGATTTCATTATACACCGAACGAATATCATCATTTTAATGATTTTTTTAAAAAAACAAAATTTAGAACTTGGACAGATTTTTTGCAAACAAAACCACGATACTTATTCAAATAGGTTTTCTTGCCTTATATTTCCGACTTACATCAGCACAGAAATAGAAAAAGGAAATCCATGTAAATAATAATAAGAAATAAGAATCTTAAGAGAGATTGCTTTCTTAGTAACATCATATCGATCGATATTCAAGAAAGTTCTGATTTGTCTAGTTGCTATAATTGTAATTATATTTTGCATTGCTTCATCTCAAAGTATTGATAAGAGTGTCAATAATATAATGTAAATAATTTTATCTGAGCGAGGCCTTCTTACAGAAAGGACACTCGAACCATGAACACTTTTGGTGACTTTGGCCTGTAGGCTCTTCGTATAATTTACAAGATAAATGTTTTTATAGTGTAAAAACGTAAAATACCCTTGTAAATATGAAGAGCCCTAATGTTATGATTCACAAAAGGCACAAATTTTAAAAAAAATGTTAAGTCTTTTAAACTCGCAACGAGATGTTCACTGTGTTTTCAAAACAAGAAGTTATCTGGACTCCTTGCTGAGGTGCTTAGCTGCGAGAGATTTTAATCATAACTTCATTACAACTTTAAGAGGTTTCGTCATCAATTTATAGATCCAGTTGAAACTACATTGATAATCAAAATTTATATTCGTTTGATTTCTGATGTTATCTGATCCTTTTACATGAGAGAACTCAAAATTATACATTGTTAGAACTAGAATGATCTTGGAATTTCTATTAATTCTAATTTCAAATTTGATCCCCTCACTGTCTTGCTAATTACCGTCTTACAACGCGAATACACTGCAGCCGTAAATTAAAAAAAAAATTTTAAAACTGACTCATAAAAGTAAGTGGTTTACCTTTGTTTCTGTAGATGGAATTACTTCAAATAGAATTGAATGTGGATTGAAAGCCTGACAGAGACTTTGATCGTATTTTTCTGTGAACACAATTGAGGCAAACGTTATGTGATTCATTTAGACACTCAAGACTCAAGCAGTTTAACCACTTAGTAAGGGCTTCATTTAGTTGTGTTTTTGCATTTGCCTTTTGACACAAAGAGATGAAATTAAATTTTCTTTCATCCATTATTAATAAAACAAATAGACAGAAACTAAAAAAGGAACCCTGCTAGTTTCCGCAGTAACTCTTTGAAGCTAGTGAAGAAAATGTTTGTATTTTTTTTTATTCTAAGGGCATATGTTTCGATTCCGTGATGACTTGTTCGTGTTATTTTGCTAAGTTGAAGAAATAAGTACTGATATCACAGCTAAAAGGAAAGAAAATACATCGTAGAATATTTACCTCGATGTTTGTTGATGGTGTCACGGTTGCATCGTTGAAGTGTACCATGAGAAAAAATAATCGAATATCTTCACTACCTCTATAAAAAAGTAAAGAAAATATCACAATTGTAAAACAGTACGCTGTATGTGACATTGATAAATATCTGAAAAAAAACACACTGATGTTTCATAAACACTACCTATCACAGTACATGTACAGTACTGTGGACATGAGAATACATTATAAGCATGGTAAAATAAACATCAGCGACAGATGAAAATGAATCTTTCAAAGCCGCTTTTTTTTTTACAAACAGGTGGAAAGAGGCCGCCCTCTTTGTAGAGTTTTCATTGACCACAAAAGAAAGTATATCAAGTATCTATTTTATAAAACATGGTTGTACCTAACTACAGTGAATTACAGTTTAGTTTCACTTGGCGGCCTTGTTGCCCGGTTTCTCGAGATTCGTTGCACTAAGTTACTTTCATATGAGGCACTTCATTAACTTTCATCCAACGTACTTCCGTACGTCATCTTGTAGCCGTGTTTAGATACCGGCCTTAAAATGACAGATCTTTCACCTTGTGAAAAACAAATGCACAAATTTATCTCGCTAACCTTGGACGGCGAGAAGTCTTGTTAAAGATTGTACTGAATGACGAAGGGTTCCGTAGTGTTTGTTAATTTACCGGTTCCGTCCGTTAGTCAAAACCATTTAGCTACCAGTCGCCCGTGGTAAACGAAAGGTATCACGTCTTGTTTGTGTCCACTAAACGTCATTAACAAAATTTTTTATAAGGATTTGAAAACGTAATAGCTTTGATAAGTAATTCAAACTGAAATTCCCCAGAGAGCTTTCGTAATTCTCGCAGTGTTAATCTGTTAATTTTATTTATCCAAAAGTCTCATGAATGCGGGTGTAGTTCGAAAGTGTGATTCCGATTTTCCAAACTTCTGGAAATTTGTACTAGATCTGCTGTATTTGAAATAAAGAAAAGAGAAATATCTATTTTCCTTAGAAACGATTGGAAGAGAAAAGTACTTACCTAATATTAGCCCTGTAATTTGTTTCCATGGAGAATATGGATGAATACAAAGACATTAGAAGTACAAAACTTGAGACGTTGAGCTGACTTAAAATAAAAGCTCTATTAACATAAAATTATTCAAACTAAACACGAAAGAAAAGCTTTGAGAATAAGAAAGTTAACTTTGCTTTACTAGCTTTCGTTCTATTAATTTTTTAACTCGATGAAAAACAAATCTACTATAAATGACAGTCACTTTCAATTTTATTAACAAAACCGGCAAAATTAATCTAAACGGTATATTGCATTGAAAGCATGGCCAGTTTATGGACTCCAGGCGGTGCGCTTTAGAGTTGGCCTATATTTTGACTTCACTCGGTTAACCGCGACTCCGGCACAATGAAACTCAGTTGGTGATTTCATTTGTACTCTACAGGGTCTATATCACGTGATTTGGTTGATACTCGATGATAAAATGATAAACATGTTTTCAATTTTTATCACATAATGTCTTACCAACTCTTCAAGTTTACTGCGTGTCAAAACCTCAACAGGCAAGTGATCAAAGTTCCCCGACAAGGATTTCTACAGAAAGGTGTTTACAACACATTCTGTAAACGATGTTGATATACAAGCCACTTCACTTTTTAAAATTGAACGCTCTATTCCACAAGCTTCCACAGATAGTATAATTCTTTTACTCAAAATATCTACATCTACAATTGTTAAGCTTTCAGAAAATATATACTTCATTGGGGTTTTGATAAAATGGCTGACGGTAAACGGGGTCAAGTCAGGTTGGTCATCTGGTGCGGTATACTAACGCCTAACAGTTGTGCAGTTATAAAATTTCGTTTGCCTAATCTATGGTATTCTCGCAGAGTAACCTTAGAAAAGACAAGGAGCTGACAACTCTGAAATGACATACGAGGGTCGAAAATTATTGATATTCAGTTTTGGTTCTTCGGATTTACCAACTTAATGAGCCCGCGCTGAAAAAGACTAACACTGGAAACAAGAGTTTAAGCTTGCTAGTTTTCGCGACTGCTGTCATCAAGACCTCCGATTATGTGGCTCAGAATATATCGATCGAAGTCACTGAAGTTTAAAATCGCAAGACCCAAGAGAGGAAACAAACGTTTCTGGAGTGTCAAGCCTAATTTTATCCTGAAAATCTGTTATTTTTTTTACTAACTGAATGATATTTTGTCGGTTTTTAGATCTCATCGTGAATTCTTTTGTGCTGCTTTTCTCCTTCACTCAGTTACTTTTTATTAATTAAACACTTGCAAGGCTTTTCAATTAAATACTCCGTATGAACTCTTGTTAGGTAAGTTAAATCTAACATACTAACCACTGGAGCGTGACTGGAGCTCAATTAGAAATCCTTCTCATTCCTAACTTCATAAATATTCCCTTTTAAAGGATATAAACTTAAAATTTGAATGAAAGCCTATTTGTAAATTTCCATTTCTGATAACGTTAAGCCTTACCTATGACTAAATCAGTTGAAAAACATGCCACGTGACCAACGGTTGTGAAAGGCCCATTTGATAATGACCATTCTTCGTTTTTCTCACTTTCCTTTCACTGAGCTATTCTGAGTTTATTATCCGTCTATCGTCATTAGCCAGTTACGTGACTGAAACTTGAGATTCACGAGTTTCTCATATCTTTCATATTTTGCAATAATTCATAGACTCATCGAGCAGGTCAAGTGCGACAACTGTACTAACCAAATTGGAGTTCTTATCAGATTCATCTCAGCTAAGAGGAATATACCAGCTTTAGGTGATGAATTAGGTTGAGCAAAATATTGTAATTTGTCAGTGGTAAGCAGATCAATGATTGATCTGCGAGACAATGTCCAATCACGATATTCTACAATAACCGAGTTCAATACTGCCATTTTTTAAACAAGAGCGTGGTTACGCATGAGCAGAAAAACAAATTTAAACGGTATTACGCAATATTACTCAGATCATTATTTGTAGGCAGTTATTTGCAGGTCACGTGGTGTGCTCTCGGAAGGGAAAATGCGTCGAATGATAACATCATTTGCTTAATTTTATTTTGTTTGTGTACATCTAGCAATCACAAAATTACAACTGAAAAGGGTCGTGTTTTGATTAATTGAAGTGTATAGCATTAGTTTTGGAGACAATGTGAATCAGAATTGCTTGAAACAACGAGAAATCTAGGCTGGTTTAACATCTGCTGACTCTTGAACGTCGTTAAATTAAATCGACAGCAATATCCTTTCTCAGAGAGGCTATAACGCCTCTGTGCAAAAGCACTAGACAAACAAAACAGTAGGACTGAATGCGATAAAATAAGCGTGAATTATAATTAATGTTGTGGGATGGGCAGCGCAGGTTCGTAACCAGCTGCAGTTCCTTATATATTTATTTAAGACTAATGTGTATGTGTTTCATTTTTTTTTCTTTTTTCTTTAAGAGACCGGGGTATGTGGTGATATAACCTGTCAGTATAGATTATTGGAACGATTAACGAAAGTATTAAGTTAAAATAAAAAGTATTCTTCTTGTAAAGTGGAGTGTTTGAAAGTAAGTTCAATCTACGCTCTGTATACCTTGAACGCTAAATATTAAATTTTTGTTTTGGTTAATCTAATCATTTTATTTATGACTGATAAACTTTTGTTGAAGACGAACTTGATATACAGTCGTACAACATGAGTAAAACTTGATGAAGTGGATTGACGAAAGTTATCTTTCTTTGCTAGTTTTTAATAATATGCAAGTTGTGCTCAAATAATGTGGTTGCTTGTATCACGTACTAACGTTGTCGTCGTTGATAATTTCATATTATTTTTAATACACTTGTTATTCTTTCAGTAGGAAACCGTCATCGAACAACACGAGAACCTCAATGACATAATCTGACTGGCGATGCTCAGTATTAGGAAACAGTTCAAGATTACGAATGGCTTGTTCTTTACTGAGACCTGATGTTTTCACTCAGTTATAATGAATTCCAATATTATCATGCAAGCTGGTTCGACTTACCTTAGCATTCACCCCGCAGTTGTTCTCAGTTGATGTAGTTTTGGTCCAAAAAAGCTACTTCAAACAGATTTGACTTCTGTTTATGGGAGGTAATGGATGGAACTGAGTGAGATGTGTTTGTTTAGAGAACCCACCAGCTGAGTTAACCTTGCTGTGTCAGAAAAGAGATCTTTAGTTATCACTTCTAACAACCAGGTCTTGAAAATATGAACATTTGTCATGTCAAATTTCCAATTTTCAAGATTTGACCTGCTAAGCTCTTCAACATTTGTCATGAAAATCGTCGAATTTACACGATTTGACACAGCAAATATTGAATTTTCAGGATTGTGATTGTTAAGAATATAATAATGAGGATTTTGCATGGCAAATATTGTAGATTTTAAAGTGGCAAGGACCAGATATTGAATATGCATGATTTTGCGAGCTAAATTTGAAGCAACATGATTTTACTAGTCAAGTGTTGAATTTTCACAAAGAAAACATCTTATAATTCCATGTATACGTACAATTGACGCACGCTAATCTGAATAGTGTGAATACGATTCCCAGATATTGCATGCGCTTGACACTCAAGTATCAGAAACAAAGTTGAATATTATCCGGGCTCTAGATCTTCATTTAAATTGCCTTTAGTTAAAAACAAAAAAAAGAAAACATATATCTCCGTTATGCGATGAATTGTTATTTTAATGCTTGATTGAAGTATATTCAAAGCAGGCCTCAACCGATGAAAGAAATTTGTAGCTCTTTTAAGCCTTTTGTTTGAAACAAAATGGCAAATGACGGAACCGGAGGTTTCATTCTACACGGACAAAAGTACATTGAGAACGAGTTTGAGTGAAGAATTTAATTTCACGCGTCTAATGTGTCCGCGAGAGTTTAATGGCAAATCGATAAAAAGAATTCTGATAAAGATTTGGAATAAAAAAGTCAATTTACAGAAGTTTGCGATTGATAATGGAAACTGAATATTACGTATTTTAAGGACAATTTATGGAGATTTCTGATAATTATCAAAGGGAAGCATTTTTGATTGGTTATTAAAGTGAGCTATAACAAATAAAAAAAACAGCCCAGATTCGTTGTCCGAAACGAAAAAGGCCCCCTTCTTTTAGTGTGAATATACTAGTCGTTCGAACCTTTACGTTAATCACCTTCACAAGTACTTCGACAACACCAAAAAAGCGGCCGTCATTTTGTTAACAAGGGCACACTGCACATCATTTATTTTAGAAATCTCTGGGAGAAAAAAATAGCAACATCATCTGTTTATTTGTATTTACCGAGTTTTAGAAGAACGGCTTTTTTTAGCCCACTCTTTCTGGTCCTTTCTAAACAGGATATTTTGTAAATTAGTAAAATAGGAGAAGAGTGGTCAAGCGTGAAACAAAACCAATAAAAGTGATATATGGAAGTTTTAACATCGTATTGACCATGTGAGATCTCAAATAAGATGTCAAGCTAAATCGGGTGTGAGTGAAGGGCCTGATATCCAGCCTGCAGTGTGGGCGTATTTTGAGCGCGCGATTGCAATTACAATCCAAGATGGCGGCATCGAAAACCCCGTCTATCGAGGGATCCGTAAAACGTATCGTCTGCACTGCAGGCTAAAGTATAACAAAATAAGTACAATTAGGAATAAATATCAACGTTTTAGCCTTGACAAAGTGTACCAATGATGTCAAATTAGGCATAAATATATCAAACATATTATCATTATAATAAACAAATTCGACATACCAGGTGAACGATATTACCCAAACAACCATTGCAACCTATTTTTTTCTCCCACTTTTTCTTAAGAAGTCTTCAATATACATCCGATGATATTGCAAGGTGAAATAAGATACCATCTCTACTGGCAACAAGGGATGGATAACATTTGTTCCATAATCATCATTTTACAGTTTTGTATTTTTTTTGGTTGTACAATTTTTCCTTCTCCAAATGTGGCTCCACATACGCGTTTTCGCTTTCTAACTTTATTCTATAACTGTAAATAGTTTTAACTCTGGAATATGTGATCTTGTTCAATTTCAACGTGCCTGAATGAATTATACTGGTAGTTAATAGCAACTGATAAATATCCGGTCGTTCAAGGAAACATTGACTGTATCAGGCTCAGCGTCAACATCAAACTGAGCCTTTTAATCAACAGTAAACAAACGATGTGTATTTTGTTGACCTTACTTCTCTACTCATCTGAGAAAAAAAAAAATTACGATAAAGCGGAAAAAGGACGCTTTAAAAACCTGAAGGAATAATTCCTTATTAACTTCAACCAGAACATAGTTTTCAAACAATATTTTATTCAAACCTTCTTATACCACGATTAATTAAAAAGTCCATTAGACACGTCTTTATCCACCCGATATTTTTTACTGGAACGGAGGAAACTTCAATGACTGTTAATTCACAGTAAGGTGAATTAACATATAAAACACTTGAACCTCTCGTGTTTCGCAGCGCGCTGATTTTAATGAGAAACTTATGTCGCCGAAAGAAATTTGAATAGAAATATAATTTTTCTTTAAAAATCACTTGCTCATTATGCGTAAAGGTGGAAAAAGATCTCGTAAACAAAAGGCTTTATTAATCAATTTTTTTAGATTTATTTTTATTTTCAATTTTTGATATCTACATCATTATTATGTTCAGCTAATTGCAACCCGAGTGAAGTAACGCATCATTTTCTGTTTCTCAGTGGTATTTAATATTTTTGAATTTCTGAGGTAAATCTCCTAAAAAAAGTCCAAGTACCAAGAACTGGCTATCAAATTAAGAGCTTTTATCAAACCTGGTGGTCATGTTTATATACAACTACAGATTTCCATGGAAACTCAATGACTGCCTCTATTAAAAGAGGTCCGTCAATCAGCACTGTCTATCCTTTATCAAATGACAAGCTTAATGTGTTAAGCCAAAAACTGCAACTGCTACTGTTCAGTAAAACTTCTAAACTGAATTTTTCACACTCTGCAAAATCGTTGAGACTTTTATCTCCAAGTTTTGCAACAATCGAATCAATACTGATTTGGAGATCCTCGAAGGATGTTTATCGTCGCTGTCAACTGACCAAACAATAATTTTGCATATATTTTTGAAGTCATTTTAGTTTATTATATTTTAAATTCTAACTGGTAATTGAGATTTCTGACAAAAGGAACAAGAATATTTTCTTGTTTACAAATGATGACACTATTGTCCAATGAAAATCAACATGATGTACACAGGTGTGTCATAAGAATCATAATGTAGGTTCATTTATAAGTGGTCGACAGCTGCGTGGCCGAGTTTATCTATTCCATTTGTTAAGAAGCAATCATCAGAGACACTGAAGAGACACTACCTGGAGTCCACAGAGACAAGATCGAATTTGCAACTTATTTTTTGTCAGCTTCTTGCAATATGACAGAAAACTGCTCGGTAAATTGCTCAGAAGGCGAAAACACGAGCCAAGATAACGAATTATGTCAAGGTTTCGCCGTGTTTGAAGTCGAAAACGTTCCGTCATCGATCATCATTCTGAACTCCAGCACAAACATCATTCTTGTGATAGTGTCCATCTTAGCGAATAGTTTGGTTGTGTCTGTGGTATGGAGAACTCCCTCGCTACGTTACCCTTCAATCGTGTTCCTCTGCGGTCTCGCCGTTTCCGATCTAGCCGTTGGTTTGGTAGTGCAGCCCCTATTCATTGCTGTGGAGTTGTTAAAAATTCACGGACTTCCAGCAGGAGGCGACTGTACGCTTGAAACAACGTTTTTAGCACTAGCGTTTATAGTTTGTGGTGTTTCATTTGGTCATGTAACACTCATCAGCGTGGACAGATACATAGCGATTCAATATCCTCTGAGGTATACCAGTATTGTAACCTTTCCTCGGGTGCTTTTCCTCATATCAATGTGCTGGTTAACAAGCACGTTTTGTTCGAGTCTACTTCTCTGGCATTTTAGGGCATTTTTGTACGTCGTAGCCACTGTTGTTATCGCGTTCCTTGGAACATCCACGATCATCCATGTCACCATCTACAGAATAGTTCGCCGACACAGAAATGAGATCTGGGCACAAGAACAGGCAGTCCAAGCGGCAAACGCGTTCAGCATGGCGCGCTTTAAAAAAACCGCCGTGAACACGTTTATTGTGTACTATTTCTTGCTCCTGTGTTACGTACCCTTTTCCACCGTTTGGGTGGTGCGGATGGCAGGAGGCAACCGCCTCGACAACCCCATAGTGTGGAAAGCAGGAAACACAATAGTGTTTCTGAACTCTGCCATAAATCCGTTTCTTTACTGTTGGCGCCTGCCTACAATACGCGGTCCAGTTATGACTTTATTGAAGGAAATTTTTTGTCGCCGAAAAATAACCGAAGTATGAAAACTATAATTGATCACATAGAACGCTACAGCTTTCTTTTTTTCATGACAAGCGCAGTTATGAGCAAGTTTGCAAGACGTTTATAAACTCAATAGAAATTGCCGTGATATGGAAATGCTGTCATGGGGACGATTTGTAATAAACACTAAACACGTATTTGGCCTGGCGATAGCTTTCGACGTGGGAGATGGCTTGCCAGTTTAAATGCTTCATCATACTTTGAGAAAAGCCTTTGTATAAGGGTTTTTTCATGTTTCTCCTGTCCATACTCTAACAAGCTGGTAAACAACTCACATAACCCGAGGTTATTATTCTAAAAAACGGAACAATCGCCGATGGTATTTTTATTTTCGTGTGACGTGGTGTTAAGCTGAAGCTAGACTATTGGCCTAAAAGCTTGTAAATAGATAATTTAAATACGTGTTATCATTTACTAATGTCATGGAAGACCCTAACACAATTTGTGGAGTGTGAAAACTAAAAACGACAACTTTGCCTCCGGCAATCAAGCGAATATGTTTTTATCTCAAACTCCCCTTAGATGACACATGTTCGGGGTTTTGGGAACGTTTGTTTATTTTATTTTAAATGACCTCAGTTGATCAAGTTAAATTAAGACGTAAGAAACTTTTTGGTAACTTTTTGTAAGATTATGATCGAATCGAAATTTTAGAATAGTAAAAAAACAATCAGTCACTTATTTTGCATAGTAGTTTATGTGTCGGATGTAAAATAATAGGCCTCTTGGCTTGTTCGTTCAATTTTTTTTTCTTAAACTCTTTCTGTAATACTAAGGATTTCTGTATTTGTTGGAATACCTGTTCAATAAGCTCAAACAATGTGCCTCCACATGTTTGCATTGAAAGACCTTAGGTCGTCTGTGCTTGTCAAGTTTTGTATTTATGCCACTTCATATTTTACAGAGTGTTTGTGAATAGAGCGGTTTTCATTGGGGTATCGAAAGTAATTGGTTTTGCATCAATCATGCTACACGATTGCCTTGAACAACTCGCGCTTCTTTCTCATGCAATCAGAAGTAGAAACAGAACCAATCGTGAGTTTTTCGTGACTCACTCACATGCGTTTTCCGGCACTTTGCGTCAGCGACATGTAAATCATTTCTGTTTCTTTTGTGAATGCCTAGAGTAGTTTGGTTTCGGTTTTGCGACACTGAACTGAAAAATGCTTTACAAAATACGTTCTTAGTTTGCTCGAACGGATTTTGTCCCACCCTTAAGCCGTGAAAAATATTTCAAGTGTTGCACAGGCAGTCAATAATCAATTGATGATCCTCAGACACAATTAAATAAATAAGTTTATTAGCATATTTGTAGTAGTAATTAAAATGAGTCAGTATTGATCGAGTGCTGTATACAATTTGAAACAAGAAACTTCTTTTATATTATTCACTAAAAAGACGACTGTGAGAAAAGGGCGCACTCTGAGTCAACCAATTCGCATAGAAATTGAGAGCGAATAATCTAATTGTTCTCGGGAACTTAGAATGCCTGAGTGTACCTAAGTGGCTAACACCTTTCTTGGAGAAAAATATTAATCAAAATATTAAAAAAGTCAATATTTTGAAGCAAATAACAAGTAAAACTAAAGCATTTTTAAGATCAGTTTCACAAACTTTATCCAGGATCAACGGTTTAGAAAAATGTTTAGAATAAAAGCTTATTGTCCCTTCTTTAAATGCGCTGGTGTACCTAAGCGATCAGTGTTCTGTACAAAATAAAAAAAATGCAAGGAGCAGTCGATGTTGCGCCGTTTTCGGCAAATTTACATTGTTGTTTTGCGTTTTTTGACTCACGAGAATTCAAATTAAGCGCTATCAACGTTGGAAAAGGTCCCCGATGTGTCTAACCCTAACCCTAACCCTAAGTCTTTTAAAAAACGCAATGCTAATAGACAAGCCAGCTGGAACTTCAAATATTGTTTTCAGCGTTGGCATGAGTCAGTACTGTTATATATATCAAACACGAGTGTTTCACAGAAATAAATACCTATAAGAGACTTCAAAATACTACTTCTACTGATACTAGCGGAGTATTTTTGACGAAATTCGAGGTGTTTGGAAAACCCAGGAAACACTGTCGCAAGTGTTTAACTTTCTTTTAAATGTAATGTAATGTAAATGTAAATGTAAATCATGTTTATAGTGGTCATGCACTTAGCTATACAAGCACTAAGCTCAGCTAGTTCACAGGCATGCCACTGAAACAAAGGAAACAAATATTACAAATAGAACAGAAATTTTGTTAAGAATCCCAACTGGTAGGAGACTGACCAGCTGGCTATTTACAAAGCGTGGAGGAGTTGAATTCGGGACCACCGAAGACAAATCCATCCAGTGGCAGGGAGCAGGACTTGAACCCGGGACCTCCGGATTACAAGTCCAGCGCCCTAACCACTAGGCCACGCTTGCCTTAAATAAAATCAAAAACTAAGGAGTAAATGGAGACTGAAGCAAAATCGTCAAAATCTCTGCTAATTAAGACCGGGTATCCAAACCTTTCTTCACGGTTGTGATTTCCTTTGATTTAACTTGATGAATTATTTAATTACTGAGTTTGAAAAGTATACTTCTTATGGACATCTACGACTATCAGCAGATACCATGGTCTCCTTTTCCGCAGTATCTTAGCCAGTAAATGAGGTTAAATATTGAGAAGAGAAGCGGAAACGCAACTCTGGAATAACTTTCCAATGAATGGGAATTGAACTGGATGTAATACATCTTGGCTTCTCGGACGATAGACTTCCGACTTAAGGAGGATCTAGCTCTGTCGACTTCTTCATTGTTGTTTGTCGCTACAGCAAGGCCAACTGTACTTGAACTTGAAACGCTTTCATTCTCCATGCCTTCCGTAGAGCCCTCAGATTTCAGTGGCTCGGCGACTTTGACCAAAGTACAAGGCTGGGATAAAAAGAACAAAAGTGACTTTCATAAGATTAGCGAATACTAAATGTTATCACGGTTTAACATCTTGAAAGGTTTAGCCTAAATTGTTTCAAGTTCGTCTCCAAACTACAAGTGCGTATATACCTCATTCATGTTTGATTCCTGATATTTCGTTAATGCACAGTGAACTGCAGCGTACTCCATCAAGCTGGCGAAAACGAACACAAAACACGTGATGACATACACATCAAGAGCAGTTGCGTAGGATACATTTGGAGTGGCACCACCGCCGTGGAGGAAGTTTCCCATGGCTAGAATAGTTATGACTCCAAGAGAGACGCGGGCGGGGGTGGATTCTGGGTCAATCCAGAATGAGATCCAGCTGAGGAGGACGACAAGGGTGACAGGAAGATAAAATCCATACACGTAGAACATCAGGCGTCTTTTAAAGATAAATGTAGCCTCTGGCTCAGAGAAAACACCTGCAGGAAAAAGGCGGATCAAAATGGTGGCATGCACATGAGGAAACTGAAAAAAAATGAATCTTTATCCGCTTTTACTAACTTTTACAACGAAAATAATTTAAACGTCTGTCTCTTTGACGGTTTTGTCCACGAGTGAAACGTTTTTTTCCGATTGGACGAGAATGAATCGTGCGCAACTGTATGAGTGCTTTATATTCTGCTCCAACAAACGATCGAGGTCAATACGGCAAGGTCACAGTTAACAAGTGGTTACACTGAAACGTATCGCGAACCTGTGTTATAGACTCCTCTCTTATCTTTGCTGACTACTGAACTTAAGTCGTATTGTGGAATCTCCATGTCTTTGGGCACAATCACTCCATCACCATTCCTCCATCGTACGATAACGTTATCCTCCGTCTGGGAATCTTATGTGAGTAAAAAAGAAATCGTTGTTTTTTTTGCTACTGTTAACATGGAAACAGGTTGCAAAAAGTTCCCTTTGTATCACCCAGTAATTGCAATGAAAGTTGTACTTACAACAGCCAACATAAAAATGGCAGGTCTGTTGATCCATAGGAAATTCTCGAAAATTCATCTGACAAGCAAGCACGGCGGTGATTCTGAAAGCAAATGTCGATTAAACGTCGCGATGTCCTTACAAAAGTTCAACTGTTTTCAAATACTTAGGACACAGAAAATGTGGCGAGACATGATCATTTAGACAAGTTATTGTACCTGTGAAAAGATATGTTGTATTGTGCGACACTGTCGTAAAAAAACTTCCCTCTTTCTTAAGTAACTTAATTAATAACAGAACAAGAGTTAGATATTTTAGGCAGTACTTTCGAACTACGTATATATAATTGTGATGATCTCTTGTATGTCCTTAAACCGTCAATACAGTTTCAGTTGAGAATGCGAATGTCTGTTGCATTATTTATATATTTTGAGAATGATGTGATCTTTTAGTTGAGTTGCATACCATTTAACCAAACGCACATAATTCAATCATAAATCTATAAAATAACTAGATGTCAGACCCAATGTCAGAAAACAATATGACTGAGGGAAGCCTTGGTCAAATTCTCTAGGTATTTAGGGCCGTGTATAATTATTTGCTAGCGGTGTTCTGCTTTCCCCCTTTAAAAAGATAAAGAAAAACGAAACAAATAAAATGACTGAGGCAAGTGCCTCGGCCTGCCTCATACTGGCTACGGCCGTGGAAGTGAACAAGTAGTGGAGTCATTACACCAAGTAAAGCTTGCATTGTTCTATTCACGGCACCTTACCTTGCGCTCAGTAAAATGCTTCCGTCAGGGCTGATACCAAACAGAACATTTTGGGTTGGAACCAAGTGAAAACGCGCTTCCTTACTGTTCCGGAAGTAAATATCAGGCTGCCATACATGTTTACTGAGTTCCGGACTAAGGATCACTCTCTGGTCCGCCTCTTTTCCCGGGAGTGGCTTGTACACAAGGCGCGTGTCCTTCCATCGCTGTCGGAAGAACATGTCTAGCGAAAATTCCTGTGGAAAAATACAGTTTCCTCAAGCCTTGCAAAAAATTTTGGACGTTAAAATTTCAGACGTTTTAATTTGTTTGGGACACTTTTTATCTCATATCTGACAAATTTCGGACAAAACATTTCGGCGGACACTTTGCTGAAACATAGGTAAAGCAGATGTACTCGTAAAAACACGAATTAGACTAAAACAACAATTGTAAAAATGATAGATTAATTGCTTCCTCAAGGTTTTACAGATACACCGACGAGAAAATAGCACAAATTCAAGCCGTTAGTTATCTCAAGCAGTGTCTCAATTAGAGATCCTTCCAAAAAGGAAACTAAGAGCTTTGAACTGCACTGCAAATCTTTCCGGACGCTTAACAATGTCGGAAGTTCTATTTTCGGCCACCTTTGGGTGCCAAATTAAGTAATATATTTTGCTTGTGATCAAATTTATGAAGCAACTTATAATTCATTGCACCGAGGGAAGTCCTCTTGTCGGCGGGCACTCCTGTAACTGTCTACATTTGTAGCGAATAAATGGAACAACATAAGGATGCAGGGAATGACCAATGCGACAAAATTAAGTTATAACAACAACAGAAAAGCAATCAAGGGTCTAGTCAGGATATAGAATTGTCTGTGGTTCATGGAATTCTAAAGCACCGACGTACAATTCTTGTCTGCGTTTCTGCCTGACGTGCGAGGAACGGACTTTACCTACCATATCCTTTTCATTGATGGAGCTTACACTTGACACATACGTCTCGACGTCAACCACTACTGGGCCCTCTAAGGAAAATACAACGTATATTGCTTTTTTATAGTGAAGCTTCTAAGAAATGTCGTTGTCTTAAAAATATTATTAACAATTTCAGGCAAAGGCCCTTCGAAGTTGTGGAGTTAGTTTCGTTATCGTTATCCTCTTTTGCCCGTTTTCTATACATGTTCATTATATAAAAACTGTGTTTTCCAATTGTTACCCTGTTATGGTCAAAATTCCTGATTTAACAACCTTTTCACAGTGTTAAGCGACGCTAATCTCGTACCTCGAATCTTCGTTCCTTTCTGCGCAAGCCTGACGAGACGAGCGACTCTGGAGAGTTCCGTTACCGTCGAACTCGATTTTGATTGGTTTAAAAACATGTATAAAAGGAAATGAGTGGAAGTACATGTAAAATACCAGTGAGTCGATCAAGCCATATGTTTGTCAACTAGACATGAGCAATTCAACCGAAAGTCCGATATTTTTGGACTTCCAAATCGTCAATCGGCATTCGGTATCCAGCATCCAGAATCCAGCATTTAACATTCAACAACATCACTTGACAATCCTTACCAGTCGCATTTGGTCTCACGGAACCGTCGTAGCCATTTTTTATCCAGATAAGTAAATCATCAACGCTTCTATTGCAGGCCCCTTTGTATCTAATAAGCAACAACAACAACATGTAATAATAATGGGCGTTATAGTATGGGAATCATCAGCTTCTTAAGATGTATTTGGGCCAGAAAAAATATTTATATCGCACTGAGCAAGATTCCGAAAAAATGCTTTCATTTGATTGAATTATCAAGTTTTTTTCTTGCACGACCGAGTAAAGCGAGACTGGGGCTAGTGACATAATTCCAGGAGATCAGCAGCTGGGCTCCGATCCAATCTCGGTCACTTGCATAAACTGGTAGTAGTGGAAATATTTTCTTAATTCTCCTCTCAAAAACAGTTTTATTCAACTGAAAAGAATCCGCTTTAAATAATGGCATCGAGTAAAAAAACATCATTTCCTAATTCCAATGAGAGAGCCCGCATGACAACCAGCTATGGCTGACGTGGCTTCTTCTCTAAATATTGTAAATTTATTTATTTATTTTATTTATTCCAAACAGCTCCAGTCTTTCTTAGTCTGAAATTCTTTAGAACGCAGTTGTTAAAGGGATACATGTGTCACTTTTGGATATCAATACTAAAGTTTGGTACAAGCTGCTAGTACGAGGATGGTAATTCGTTTGCTTCCGAAAGACAACACATAAAATCCATTCTTTTTTATTACGCTAAGATTATTTGCGATAAAATGCTACAGTGATAATATGCCGTTTACATGGACAGTAACTATGCTAGCTACAGTATATCTTTCATTTTTTTGGCTTCTAGCACTCAGCGCATTCCTTTTAGCGTGAGTTTACTGTCATAAAAGATAACATTTCTGTATTTTTGTTCGTAAACAAAGATCTACTTTCAGAGGGTTAGAAAATCGCAGCATCATTGCAATAGTGAGTTAAATGTTAGCACTAAATGAGCCACGGAGCGGCGAAGAAAGGTGCCCATGTAAGTTCAGAGAATTTCGAAGCGAACTTAGATTGAGACGTGACGCGTGGAAACGCGTATTAAAGGCTTTACTTAGGAACCGTATACGACGCTGTGAAACTCTGATGTAAAAAGTAAAGAATTTAAACGTGGAGTTTACACACCTTAAGCCCAAAATCATACACCACCACTAGCCAGCTTCGAATTCAACGTGATTTGCTTGCAGTGAATATCGCAGTGAATATATCCGAATCACAAATTCGAGTGTTATAAAACTCAAAAGAAAAAGTCTTATGCATGACCTAGTTATTGTTGATCATTTAGGGGGTAAAAGGCGGTTTTAGTACCTTTCAAGGTGTTGAACCTCAAAACATCCACAGCGGGAGATTTCGCAATACTTCTTCAGGGAACCGAAAAAATATGACAGGAGATATTTGACAATAAACTTTACGAGTAAAGTGTATTAAAAACAATCGTCTTTATCAATCGTCTTTAAACGTTATGAAAAGTGAAAAAAAATCAAGCCACGCGCATAGAACAGGTGCATGTTAGGAGCACGGTTCATTTCAAATTTCCGACAAGTACACCAAATGAATCCGTTTTACATGGGAGTCCTCTCTTCCACAGGGCATCTGAGGCATTTGCGTCCAAGAGAGCCGTACAGTGAAGAACCGGCAAAAAAAGGGGGGGGGGGGGAGGAATTAAATAGAATCCTATCACACCTCCGTGGGGAAGCACGGTAATCTCATGGTTTGCGCACTCGACGCCGAAGCGAGAGGACCGGGTACGAGCCAAGGCCAGGTACATTGTACTGTGCTATAAGATACTTTATTCTCACAGTGCCTCTCTCTACCCAGGTGTACAAATGGGTACCGGAAAGTTTAATGCTGGGAGGAACCCTGCGATGGACTAGCATCTCATCCTGGGGGAGGAAAAAATATTTCTAGTCGCTTCATGCTACTGAAATCGGGATAAGCTTCGACCTGATGAGTCACTTGCTTCCTATATAGACTTAACCTACATGTCCGAGCCGTTTTGAACACCTGCTACCTCGAGTAAACACAGTGACGTTGTGCTCTTTTCAACTGCGTGAAATTCAAGTCAAAACAAAAACCCTAAAATCAACCATTTTTAGACGCTATGGTTGTGTTAAGACAAACAATACAACCGCATCTTTAGCTTTGTTTTTCTATCTTTCACCAAATGAATAGATAATAAACCCTGTATACGAAAATTGTATCGTGATAATAATATTAAAAAAACGGCGACTTCAAAAGAGTTCAGTTATGCTACCGACTTTTGTTTGCTTCTATCAGCGCTTAATTAACACGGCATGATCGCATTATTTTGAGCATTGGTGAACCGGTGAAATAAAATATATTTTTACATATTTCACTGAATGTTTATAAACAAAAATCTATTCTGAGAGGCTAGGGAAATTGCAAAAATTATTACGTGGGTGAGTTAAAAGTTAGTGACGCAACGGGTTCATACAAAAATTAAACATTTTCTAAGTTCAGCTATTGATCTGTTTTGGAATAAACCTGCAGTTGTTTCCGATAAAGCTGTTTCACCCGTTCAGATAATGTGCTTATACCTAAAGCCCAATCTATCACAATACCAAGACAAGCCAGCCAACTTCGAAATCAATGCATGTTTATCATTAAGAAATTTATCGGTTTTGCCAGGAGAGTAGTAAAACATGATTGGTTGACTGTTAATTTTAATCCTGACATTCGAATTGCAAAGGAAAATCGCCGTCCTCCTATTTATGCCAAGTTGAATCCGAATCGAAAATGCAAGTGCCATTGTCTTGTCATCAGTTAATGTGATTAAATTCTATCAAAGAAAAGAACTGCTTTAAATGACATGAAAGTTGTGTGTCATAAATTAGTATCGACATTAGTGTTCAATACTGCACCTTTAACCCAAACTCAGAGAAATTGAGTTTACGATTTCGATACATACCCTCCTTCGGCAATTTTCAGCAAGCTAGCCAAGTACAAAAACCTCAACGCGATGCCAGCAGGGACTGTTTCTCCATTGTTAAAATACCTTTTAGAGATCAAATGCATCCTCCAGCGACTTCAAAATGTTACCACATTTGTCTAAAAGCAAAGTCAGTGTATTTTTGAGTAGAATACGCAAATATAAATGCAGAAATTGAAAGATTGAGCGCTATGGCATTGTTCCAAGCGCCCATAGAAAAACTCTTTAAGCTTCTGTCGTTTTAATAAATAAGAAAATGTTGTTGTTATACCTAAGGACTTTAGCCGCGAGCCAGCTAACGAGCTCCTGAGGTTCAGTCGTAGCTGTATATCAGATCCGACAGAAGGGCTCTACCAATACAACCTCTCTGGGTAAAAATACAATGTGTGAAAGTTTTCCGGACCACTACACCACAGTCTTGAACTAACGGCGCAGTACATCCGCTAGTGGAAGTTACACCCAAAACGAAAACGACGATTTTAAAATTATCACTTTTACGTCTATGAGTTCAAAGCAGGGGTCCAAATTGTGACGTCTAAATGTTTCAACGTTGTAGATAAAGATATTACTGTCTACAGCGGATTGTAAACCCTTCGTTATATAGCTTTAGCTACTCTCATTAATACGTTAAATCCTCTTTTCAGAACTCTAAACCCGACATAAGCTCTGGAAGGAGAAAATACAGGTTTTGCAAAGAGTTAGTGAAAAGCGAACTGATAATTTATTAATGGCAGGAAACCGCTAACCTGCAAGTGTAGGAATGGAAGCGGTGAATTACGTGCAGACTATCTTATTAAGCTTTGAGTATTGGTATGTGAAAAACCTTTTTCTTTCAGTCTGGGAATAGTTATTTGAAAATAATAATCGTTATTACAACGAATAGTTGTTTCGCATTCGTGCAAGACTCGTCGTGGTCATATGAGTTTATCTGTCTGTTCCGTGGGGAAATGAGAAGCAATTTGTTGGAAAATTAAATCACAGCTTGAAGCCATATAAACAACAGGCCAGCAGGTGCTACCTCACTATACATGTACCTAAGTGGCTAGCTCAGAGCTGTACAAAGTTAAATTACATCATATGATTAGCGATAAGTCAATGAAAAAGCGCACATGGGCTATGAATGTCCCAAATGCTAACAAAACAGTAAGAGGGGGCAGGGATGGCGTAGTGGTGACAGTGCTCGCCTCCCACCAGTGTGGCCAGGGCTCGATTCCGGTCCGGTGCCATCACTTTGTTGTTGGTTCTCGCTTTGCTCCAAGGGTTTTTCTCTGGGTTCTTCGGTTTTCCTCCCTCCACAAATTTAAGACCAACATCTCCAAATTCCAATTCGACCATGATAGAGGACCATCAAGACTAATATTTACGCTGGAAAAAAAGATTGCTTGTTTGTTCTGTGTAGGCTATTCTTTAAAACGTGCCTTCAAAAAGTTCTGTAAAACTTTTATAATTAATTGTTTGTCTCCCAATTAATGCGGATAGGGTTTATCACTCTTAGCACTTTAAACAGTGTGTATAAATAATGGAAAATGCTTCATCACCATCACCATCACCATGAGCTTATCCCGGTTTCTGTTGCATTAAGCGACTAGGAATATTGCTACTCCCCTCTGGATGGGATGCTAGTCCATCGCAGGGTTACCCCAGCATTAAATTTGCCAGTACCCATTTATACACCTGGGTGGAGAGAGGCACTGTGTCAGTTGAGTGTCTTGCCCAAGAACACAACACAATACCCCCGGCCAGGGCTCGAATCCGGACCGCTCGATCCGGAGTCGAGCTCACTAAGCATGAGGCCACCGCGCCTCCCATATTTGAATTAATATGTTGTGGTTATTTTTGTTCAGTCATTATAGCAGGTAGGTAGTATTTACCATTTTTATCTTAATTGACAATGTGACACCTTGAATAAGCCGTTAATAACACACATATCTATTACTTCCAAAGTAAATAACTAAACCAAAGTAAATAACTAAACCCACATCTCACGCTTATGTATTTTTTTCTGTCTTATTTAGCATTTTTAAAAACACAGACCCATTTACATGGTATAGCAAAATGCTTGACAAACATTCAATTAGAACAAAATGTATCACATCGGAAAGTAATGTATAAATATTTTGTATTGACTAGACAATTGTAATTCAAATGTATATATCATATAGAAAGGAATAAATTTACCTGGAATAATGGCCGTTGCTGGTAGATTAGTAGGTTGAGGAGGGAGGGTGAGGATTACTGTCGAGAGTGGTGTCTGAGAAGTAAGGTGTATTTTGTGGGCTGTTCAGTCTGTTCAGTCTACTAACATTGAAGTTGATTATAATTCGGTGATGGGCTCCAGGAGCACTGAATAATTACCTCGCGAAGATGTTGAATGACGCAGGTCTTCGCCAGAGCTTGCGTTGAATTATGGAGACTCTCCTCGAAAAGCCCAGAAGGGTTTGCTGAGAGTTCCTGTCCTTAGTCTACTGTAATGAAATACTGTAACCTTCGCTGTAATGAAATGGGCAAATAAAAATTGATTGACTGATTGTAATGGGCTCCTGCATGTACAAAGCCACTATAAGCTAATAATCGGCTGTTTACTATTGTTAATGCTGTCGGCAATGATGTCGACAATGTGCAGATGTACAGAACAAAAAATGTTCGTTGTTTCCTTGTATGCAGTGTTTTTGTATTGACATTAGACCACGCCCAGTGAGTGATTTAGTGATCCTGTATTAAGCGTCCTCGAATGTCCCGAGGGTGGCCGTTATATACAGGGGCGACTTACGTATTTATCAACTGTTGTTGTCGACCCTACTATGGGAAGTTTCTGATTTCTCGACTACTGAATTTGCGAACGACCTTGTTCATGTACTTCATCTAAAAACTTTTTCAGCATGGGAACGATATAAGGCCTCAGTAACAAAGGCACTATTGAACTATTAAATGATTTGTTCTGGCCGACATTAAAGGCTTGCTGGATGATCTGGCCTGTAATTATGAAAAGCATTACATATCGGAGTGAACAAGCCAGCAGGACTGTAAATGACACCTCGATGGCTCTCTGACCGTGGGGCTGGTTAGTAGCTATACCACACTGCGAGAGAGGCATTTAGCACCTTCACGTGACCTTGTTCCTGCACTCTCGTTGCTAAGCGGATTCTCCCTATCCCAAAACACTTTCGAGTCTCTGCGGATAAGAGAGGATCTAACCAAATGAGTAACAATTCATGAACATTATGGGAGAGCCACATGTGACAACAAGAGTTTTCCTTTTTTACTTGCGCTAATGCTCATTGACTTTTTCTTCTATCCTCATTTGATTTCAGCCTGGCAGGTTTTCTCCTGCCTTCCTAGTCCAGATATTTTTTCCTGATTTTTTTGTATTTCTCCTTACTCTTCATTCAGTTTGTGAGTTTTAAATTGACACCGCAGTAGCGCACCATCTGAACTTCTGTTAGCTGTCAGTCTTGTATTGATGATCATTCTGAGTGTTATCCGCGCCCCAAGTTCATTCAGTAAGCCGGTCGTTCAGTCGGCCAAAATTTTAATTTTGTTACTTTTTTCACAAATATTTGTCACATTTGTTGTATAAATTACGTGAACATCGGTTGAGAATCCTTCTGTGGTAGAGGGCCAGACCGCTAACATGAATTCGCGAACGGGACTTTGAGCGCGATGCTCGAGTTTGCTGATGGCGAAAGGTCTCTGAAGAGTCTCTTGGCCTAGACGAAACGCAGCGTCAGACTTGCCACGAACTATTTCACAAGTATTTGTCATATTTTTTGTTACTTTTCCGTCAAAAATGATATCTGAAGGATAAGGGTTTGGCCCCGTGGGCGGAGCCATCCTATATAAATTCTATTGGGTAACTGCCCCATTCACTCCTGAAGGGGGACTGCCAACGTTAGGAGCCCATCACTGATGGGTTCCTGTTTATGCCAAATGTACGTGGTGGTCAAACTTTCTTGCACTGAGATCGATATTGAACCTGTCACGCTTGGTTCACAATTGGTGAGAGCCGGACAAAACTCTTGAATAATTCTCAACATTGATTCAACTTTCAGCGAGTCCTCTTTTTTCTGGCAGGCTCGATTTCCGCCGCTCTCTCGGGTCCCGTTTCCGCGGGCCCCTATTTTTCTTGACAGCGGCTGGTCAATGGCTTGTAATCGAGCCATCTCGTACTATTCTCTGCGAAATGCCGCCGGGAGAGCCTGGGATTCTACTACGGAGTCACTACGGAGTCTGCTGTTTAAGCCGCTGACCAAAATCCAAGATGGCGGTGTAACAGCACGGATTTCAGTGTGGAACAAATTAAAATGAGTCTTCTTCGGCGGCTGTTGGCTTTACCGTCACCTTTGGCTTTTCGGAGAACTATATCCACATATAGAGGTAGTACTTGTTTGATTTTATTAAACATTTCTTCGCAATGGAGCCAGCCGTTGTGTTGAATTAAGCTGGATTGTTTGTTTAGTTGTTGAAGTGAACATTACAACAGTTCTACAACAGTATAGTGTGCTTACATAGATATCGTTATAACGTTTTTTGCGTCTAGGTAATTCGGAAACAAGCTCTTTAGTTAAGATTCCAAGAAGATTTTTACAGCTCTACTGCAAGAAACTTGGTGCAGTAGTGGATATAACAGGTGGGACAGTACTTTTCTAACTGGGTCGGGCTGTTCAATCAATGGAAATCGATTATCGGAAAAACAGTCGATCAATCGAGAAGATTAGCTAATTAGTATTGATCATTATTGATCAATCATCATTGAAGTCTGACCGATTGGTATCAGTTATTGCTTATTGATATTAATGATTGGACACCCCAGGTTTTCTACCTCAAGGTTTCAAATATTGACAATGCTCTAGTGGTAGTTTAAGGTGGCCGAACACAGTTTTCGCACGCGCTTTTGCTGATGTGATTCAGCGCGTGCACAAGGATTGCAAAAACAAACATGTCGTCAATAGAACGATCATTTTATTTATTCAAAACCCACACTATCTGCACTATTTTTCTCTATTATTGAACGCAGTGTATTGATGGCTTTATTCTGTTATTAAAAAAGATATGTTAGGAAAGGTAA
>OMLO01000107.1_pt1 | contig 39571 bp, 18 predicted proteins | sample 1674811 | NCBI WGS metagenome assembly OMLO01 (sample SAMN06265003, study PRJEB25207) | coral metagenome | isolation source: Coral host | place: Mexico:La Bocana,Puerto Morelos, Mexico | collected 2008-11-13
AGGAAGGCAGAGTACAAGTCTCGAGTAAGCAGTGGCTCTGGAAGGTCTCGGAAGTATTCCTTGAATAATGCTGCCACATCATGTGGGTTGTCGTCTTCTGTGAACTTTGTCTTCTCCCCAGAATCAAACTCTTCTCTCATCTGGTATAAAAAAGAATATTTCTGGTTTGTGTGATCAAAATTAAAATTCTTGTTGTTTTACCAAAGATGGACTGATAACAAACTGATGTAAAATGCCGAAAAAACAAACAAACAAACTACATTACTTGTTTCATTCGCTTCTTTGAACCTCCAACTCTAAAAATTCCAAGGACATGTAAACCTATGAAACAAAACAGTTTGCATGTTATGTATAGAATATTAAAAAAGTCCAAAGAAAATATGTGTCCTGATATTTGGTTACAAATCATGTTTAAATAGAAGTTAAGACAAGCTGTTGATGTAATGATGGTAAGAGCAAAGATGATTTACAAAGTAAACAGGTTTTTTTTACTTTTTTGTTTATTGTATTGTATAAAATAATTTTTGTCATTGTATTTTGTAAAAGAATTTTTGTCATTGTATTTTCTAAAAGAAAAAAGAAAAGATGTTCTGACTCTCTGTTTCTACTGAGTTGTGGAAAACTTGTGGAAGTTTGGAAGAACATGAAAAAACTGTGGGAAGAGCATTTCTCACTCTCCCAAACTTCCATGCATGTTTCTATTGAACGATTTGATTATGAACTCAAGGTTTCTATCACACATAGAAATCAAGATGGAATACTTTAACTGTTTTAGTATAAGTCCACTAGTTGTTCAAAAATTTAACCAATACGCTGCTATTCTACTCACTGTCTACAACAGAATGGATAGTGAGTAGCGTAGCTTATCACAGAACGGCATTTGTAATAGAACTCTAGTAGATTTATACTATATAACTCGCTAGAAACAAGGAACATGTTTTTTATTTCTTAGTTAACATCTATCAAATGACGCAATGGACTGGCATCCAAACTATGAAAAGGGTCAGATTTGAAATATTCCTTATGGTTGGCTTCCTACTACAAAACCAAAGTCAATGTCTCATATTGACCATTCAACAGCCCTTATTGACTGTGTTATTCTGTCACTGTGCTGTTTTGTGTGCTAAGCTTGTCTACAGGATAAATAGGTTATATATTGATATATTAATTTTACAGAAAAACCATACCGTATAATTGAAGATGTTCAATTGCTTGTATGACGATTGGTGGAACTTGAGGTGGTGAGGAACTAAGCTCTGACTGCTTGTCCATCAAACAGGATGCAGAATCAGATGATGACAGAAGTGTCAATGCATCAATAAGTCGAGATTTCCAGCTCATTGATTCTAAAGGTTGGTCTTTATTTGAGGAATTCTTATTATCCGTAATTGGACTTGAAGTTTCCATAGATGATCTTGAACTCTGAGACAGGCTTGAGCCTGATGAATGCCGCCTGACTCTAGGCGAGTCATCAGGTGCTTCTGGAGTTCCAGGGGCAGTTGTTGATGATATCGATGGTGTGCTTTCTTTAAGATTCTTTTGAGGTTTTTTAGGTTCAATAGACTCTGGGGTGCCTTGTACTGAGACAGCCCTGTGTAGAGGTATTGCAAATACACCATTTTCTATAAAAAAAATTCAAATAGGCATCTTGTAAGTAAGCTGATAAACAATGGGGAATGAGTGAAATGAAGATGATTGAAGTAAAGGAAAGAACAGGGATGTTTAAAGCAGGAATACACCCGAAGGCCGTATTTTGGCTGGATATTATGGTTTTGACCCAAATATTTTGTTCATGTTTAACCAATCAGAAATCTCTATAAGTATGCTCATATCACATATCTACATGTACGTTTGGCGGGCTTTCTTGTAAATTTGTTGGTGATTCTTGGGTATATTTGGGGAAAAGTGAAATTTATGGAGAAAGGGAATTTTTTTAGATTTGATGTTGTTTTAAAATTAGAATTTGAAGTTAAAAATTGGTAAACATACACCAAACAGTTGTCCACGAACTTGGGGTGCCCTTACAGGGGCTTTCAACTGTCTAGTGCTGTTCCAAAACTTTCTTTTTTCCCCACAATGGATGTGGAAGGTGGTATATACTTACCAAGCCACAAAAGTCAAGGTAAATGAATGTGGTGGTATAATATATCAAAAAAAATTCTCGTGGTGAAGATATCCTTTATATTATCATTGCGTTTACTGGTTAGTGTGCTTGCTCTGGTCAAGTGGTCAGGGTTTGAGCCCTGGCTGGGGACAGTGTGTTGTGTTCTTGGGCAAGACACTTTACTCTCAGAGTGCCTCTCTCCACACAGGTGTATAAATAGGTACAGGGAAATTTACTGTAGGCTCGATTTCCGCCGCTCTCTCGTGTCTGGTCTGCGTCCCTCCCCGAGCCTTTGGGGGAGGAGTGCGGGCTCCTTTCCTGAACAGCAGCTGGTGATCGAGCCTAAATTTACTGCTGCGAGTAACCCTGTGATAGACTACATGTAGCAACCTATCCCTGGGGGGGGAGTGAAAATACTCCTAGTCGCTTCATGCTACAGAAACCAGAATAACCTGTGGCCTGATGGGTCCCTTGGCTTGCATGCAGACTTAACCTTCATCTCAATGCTTGACAATGCAATGCAATGATATTGCGTGGAGAAATGCGATATTGACTAGATTCACAAACACAAGTGACATATTCATTGCATTACCAACCTTTATCTTTATCAAAAAGACCTGATCCAGAGTTCCGTGTTTTCCACGATAGTGCTCTCTTTAGAGACTTTCTTTGTGTCCGTGGGTCTAAGAGGAGAAATTAATATGTTTGATATTAAAGGCTTGTGTTGAGCTGTTTTAAGAAATAACATATTTCTTTGTGTTTACAAAATATTAAAGTCAATATATATTTTATGTTTGATATTGAAGGACTTACGGCGCGACGTTTTAAGAAATAACATTATTCGTATTTACAAATATTGGATGTATTTCATGTTTCATATTGAACAGCTTACATCAAGCTTTTTTGGAAATAACATTATTTGGATTATCAAATATTGTCAAAAGTCAGGATGTATTTTGGTTTGAAAATAACTCTCTGGTGTTAAAGAATGTATTGTTTTTGGATCGTGGAAAATGGAAGAGATTAGATTGGAAACAATCTAAAAAAATTTCCATAAGAAATCAGCTTAGGTGATCATTTTCTTTTCGTTGAATATGCATAAGGCCCATATGAATGTCGTCTTTTAAATTTGCTTTCGTTTTTTTGCAATAAATTTATATAGTGATTGAAGATACTGCAATAGTTATTAGCTGCAGAACTTGTTGACCATACATAGATTGTTGTCAGTTGTCACTCACATCAAAGCTATAGACTATGAAAATTCTAGATGGCTGCAATAGCTGGTAACCTTAGAAATACAATAATTATTTCCCAAAATAGCAGCAACAGCATCTTGGAAGCAATATTTCATAACGTTGCTAAACTTAGGTAGGTCAGCTTGCAAAAAAGGTATAGGCAAGAATTTTTGGAATAAATAATGTAAAATGGTTATAGAGATGTAAGTATGAATCATTGCAGATCTGCTATGAATATGCCCTTTAGACAAAGCTGTCGCAATAGCTTTTTGGTCTGGAAAATTTCCATAAAATAAACATGTTACATAAGATTTTTCCTAAATCAATCTACAACTAACATAATTGCAATACAAATTTCAATTCTCTGTAAAAATCCCTTTAATGTTTCTGTTATCACTCTAGTTTTTCTTGTTTATACAAGGAAGTAACTGATAGCTCACGAAAAATATAAACTGGGCCAAAAATAGTCTTAAGTAGCTATTGTGCTCTCAATAGCCTCAACAGGGAATAATTGAGTCATCTGTCACTTCTCAGGGCATATATTCTGTAATATTTTAAGCTTTTGAAGAAGCTTTCAACGTAAATTTTGTCGAAAGAAAGCAAATGCATGCCTTCAATTTAATCAAAGCAGAAATGTGAGGTGGTTTTAGTTAAATCTGATAAATTATTCCTTCAAGCATGTCAGTCAGTAGAGCTGTTGCATCATATTCAAAGAGGTTAGACAAGGAAGAGTAGGCTCAAAATATTAATAGTCATCTCAAATAGCTTTGTCTGAGAGGATGTTAATGTTTAGACATATGGCTATTGTCAGCATGGCAAAAAGCCAGGTAATAAAGATTGATGTTGGCCCGAATAAGTCCTTACAGCTTGAATTAACAGATTTAAGACTCTTAAATCTCAGTTAGTGTGGAACAAATTTTGACAAGTCGTCACTCACTGATGTGTTTGTTATGACAAGGCAGGAATTTAGAACAAGAAAAATTAGCATTTACTTTAGCTTAGTTCAGCCAAAGCCGACCAATTCACATTTCGTGTTGCGATGTCGAGACTTCGAGGCACGCTTACTGCACGAGGCTAGTTCCCAACGAGCGTAGCATTCGGTAATATAATTTAGCATTGTTACCAGAGCATGTTAAGCAAAGAAACGCACAAATGATGGCAATTCTGCCAGCTTACATTAAAGAGAAAACGGAGCGATAAACAAATTCGAAACGATTTGAAGAACGTTTCAGAACAAAACCGTTTACGAAACTATGAAATAAACATTGAAATAAACAACCGTTGTACGTTGCCGTCGGCGAAAGAGATTGGTTGATCTACTGTTAAAACAAGAAAGCGTTCGTCAAGAAAGAAAAGCGATTACTGCCAAAAGAATAAATACTTTAACAAGTATTTATGATTTGAACACACAAGCTTATAACTTTAATAGTAGAATAATGACAAGCGACTTTCAAAATTACACAATGGTTGCTTCAAAAATCGCTATTTCACAACCGACGCAATTCTGCAGTTGCCTATTTTGTCTATGATGAATAATTATTTTCGCGCCTGCTTATTTTCAGGTGCGGGTAGTTTAATTGTATTTGGCGTTATTTTCGCACATCATCTTGCTCACAGCAATCATAAAGAGACCTTGTCGCATACACTGTATTTGCAAGAGATAAGTAAGTGCCATAACCATTAATATACACGGCACACAGGAACTCTCTTATTTCACTGGAAGCCGTAATTTATAATATTCGTGGCCAACAACAAGCAGCTCTTGACCGTAAAGGTCGTCCTAATTGAATTGATTGTTAAACGCATGTCACTGCTCTCTTCTCTCTGCAATCGAACCAGTTTGAATTAGTCTTTTAAAAGAACTTTATACAAAATAAGCATTCATTGTGCTTTCATACCTTTGGGTATTGTTACGTGACATTTAAGATTCAATTGCTTTAACCGAGTTTGAGCAACTCTTTGAAGGGCGATACACTCCGGCACAGAGAGCGCGGACAGTGGAGTGTTCGTGAGCTGCACTTTCCGTCCTTCGATAGAATTCCAGGTACAGTCTTCCTGCAAAACGCGAAGAAAAAAAGAGAGACCTTGTGTTAGAACGGCTAAATTCGTGCCTGATTGAAAATGCAAAACCCTTCGTATTTTCTCAGAAGCTTGGATCAAGTGTGTAGAATCTTTTAATAAATCCTTTTAAACAGCAATCAGAACAGAATGTATGCACTTGAAGACGAGTTAGCGAACTTCTATTTACATGTTTCATGTTGTCGAGATACACCGCGCAAGTTTGCAAACTTAATTACCAGCGCTGTTGTTAGGATCTGGTGTAAGATGCTGGTAAATGCTGAATAAATGCGGGCAAAACGCGATGAAAGGAGTTCGCTTGCAGCACAAAGATCTGTGATGACACTCGATACTTGAACAAGGTCAGGAACGCGCGGAATGAACAGTGTAGTAAAGATACCGATGGAAAAAACCCTGTGTGTAACCTCTCTAATACAATTTTCACGATTGGTAAATCAATCCGCGCCTTCCGCTTAAACTTACACGGTGGCGCATTATAACAGATTGAATCGCAACTCATCGCTAAGTAAAGTAACGCGACATCGAGCAGTTAGCGCGGTGAACGCCGCACCATACCTGAGGAATCCACAGGGCATTGCCAGCGTTTGAAATCACCTTCAGCCGGTTTCGCCAGGCCTTTTGAAAGAATCCCTCTTTTTGCGAAGACGACGGCGGCGGCGGCGATACCTTTTCCTGCATGCCTGGATCGGAGTCGAGAGCAAGATCATGAGTGTTAAAAGGGACCTTAGTTGCATTCCTAGAAGATTTAACTGCGCCTGCCTCACTTCGACTCTCAAGCTCCCCATTCGCACCCCCCCTTAAAACAGATCCGATGTTAGCGATGGCTCCCGAGGCAAGCTTTTGCAGGCCTTTCTTTTTATGTCCAACCGTAGGAGACCCGTTTATCTCGATTTTCGGAGACACTTCGCTCGAATCCCCGGCATCCTCTCTCTGCGTACTCATAGAATTCGGCGATCGTAGCCTCGTGTCGTCTTCGCTTTGCTCGACGACATCGGCTTCATAAGCGGGACTTATGTTCCGGTATTTACGCTGCCCTCTCGTACTGTTGGTTGATTCGTTCATGGCTCTCGGAGATTGGGTTACAGTCCTGCAAGATGGCGAAACCCTCTCCTCCGAATCTGTTGCCCACTCGTTCTCGCAGGCGTTAAGTACCATGAATATCCCAACGGTTAATATTCTCCCATCGCACCGAGTAGTATCACATCCTTGGCACAAACCCGCAATGTCCGAGCTCTTGGAAACGCGTCGGACCTAGAGTAAACTTTCATAATTTGCCTCTCATTCGCATTTTCTAATGGAATTGAGTTTTCTGTAGCTGGCTGTGAGTGAGTTGCTAATCAGTCATTGATTGACGCGGGGGCAGATCCTATTAATTAAAATCAATAAATACCCGTGCCTGATTGGCTGCCTAACAATAGCGGGTGACGTCACGCGCGAAAAGCCTATGTCATTGTATTTTGCCGCGCATAGCAAGCACCGTGTTTAACAATTAATGACAAGCAAAGCAACTTCAACGACAGACTTCGAAGTTAAAAGCTCTGATTTACAGAGCTGGTTGAGTACACAGAAGAAAAGAATGCCGAGTAAACATGCCAAACAAACAGGCCATTCGTGTGGCAGGTTCGTTTTGATGGCCGCGGGTGATAACGTTGTGTTGCCAGCCTACTTGCCTGTCGGCCGGCGTTTATTTCGTAGGTTGTATTTATCAAGTTGTACAATAGCATACATTGCCAGCGCTCATTGATTCCCAATTACCCCCCACCTGTGGCGTTTGTCGGTTGCAAAAAAATCACGTCTAAGCATTGCGAAGGTTTTTGCAAGGGTTTTGCAAACTTGTCAAAACAGAGTTTGTTTTCTTATACCCTGGGGGACCTGTAATCACATTTTCGTCAGCGGTGCGGAATTGACGTAACTACGAGATACGAATGTCGAAGCCGCGCGCCGGGTCTTTGTTTTGCTGCGATGACCGGAGGCTATGCTCCATTCGCTGGCGTGGATTTAACTTCACATCTCGATGAATCCTAATTGTCGTCCTCGTCAGAGATGCGATACAATAGTAACTCGGAATAATAGGCCAATTATGCGGAGCGCAAGCGACACGAGAGTTAAACAACCGCTTGTCAAACGGACAGACTTGTGTGATTAATTCACCTGTTAAAAATTGCTCAACCGTTGGATGTAGAATAATGTATGAAAACGGCAGGAAAAAATAGAAGGTAGCGTACGTCGTTGAAAATCAAAATTGCCAAAAATAGGGCGTCTAATTATTAAAAAATTCAAACCTACAATTTTTGTGCTTTCAGTGTACTTAATATTCAAATCCCTTCGCTCTTGACGCACCAGTGTCTAAAAATTCCAGCTAAAACAAATAAAGACTTTGCGAGTTTATACAACATTTGTTTTGAGTCTTATCACAGCAAATTTTAATACCTTTTTGGGTCGTCTTTTTATGTGAAACGCTCCATGTTAGTATGCGAAATCTTACTTTCTGTAGTTTTGAAACTATACGCTCATTGCAAATCACACGTTCTCAGTAGAAAAGTAAACTTTCACGAAGCAGTGTTATCAAGAAATTAACATCCAGTTTACATTGGAAATTTTTACGTACTTTTCTCTGTTTCCTTTTCTTTTTTGCCATTTCCTCTTCCTTGTAGGAACGTCACGTTTCACGCAAATTACCGCACGATCAAAGTAGAGGGTCCAAGAGGTCTGTTTGAGTTTGCATATCGTTGTTTGTTTAATGCTGAACGTGCTCGGCTTAGTGAAAGATAAACCAACTTTAGCAAACATTTTAGGAGTTAATTTTACCACTGACCTCTCGATTGATTCTTGCGAATTTTAACGAACGGTCTGAGATCAATCTATGGCGGATCAGTTACAGCGCATTAGTCGAGCCTTCAAGTGTCGCAAAATTCCTGTCTTTGTCAACATTTAATAAATTTCACGATCTCTGCGACCTGGCCTAACTATGAGGTACAAATTCACAGCTCTAGACTGGGTTTTCAGACACTCTTTCGACGCCCTAGGTCACTTTTTGTTGCCTTCTCAAATTTCAAGCAATAATTTTTACTCTATAGGATAACCGTAACATTATATTTTACTTTAAGTGGAAATCGTTGTTCAACTTGGCTCGAACTCAAATTTCTTATAAAACACGCTTTTGGGAGTGTTTGTCTGTTTAGAACGGACTTTTTATCTCTCGCTCTATGCTTAGTTTACTAACTGTTCTGTCCAAACGCATGGAATGAAATCGAGAAAAAAATTATTGTTGAGCACAGTATATGAACCTCGTAGATTACGAAGTAGTGTGATCAAAACACTTTAGATAGCCTCAGCACGGAATTACAGATATTTCAATATTAGAGCCGACTAGCACGGCTACAAGATTTCTCGATCGTTTCTATTTCTCTAGTTTCTGTTTTTTTCAAAATTGCCGATGCCGTGGCGCACGCTATCTTAACACTGACTGCATTAACCATGGGCAAAAGCCGATCGTAAAAAATAAAGAGCGATACATGTACAGCCGCTCACCTTCATAATACTGGCTGTAGGATCTTGGGTGACCCACTCTGTTGTGGCTGGAGACAAAAGGATGGATTGATTCGACTTCTGGCATCATTTCACGCCGCACCTTGAGGCCAGAGGAGAACAATGATGCAGTAGTTAGGCCTCGCTCCTATCTAACTAACCCTTCTACTATGTAGCTCACACACAATGAATGCTCGTCATGTCAGTGGCGAGATGATTGGCAGGTCCCCACTCGGTCACTAGGTCACGGTTACGGTTTGGAAGAGTGAGCGCGCGCAGAAATCTACTGCAGATAGGTGGTATTTCAAAACAGTATAAAGGTCAACGTTAAACACTGCACCGGATCAGGATAGACCAGAATGCATGCGTGCGATAGCGTTCTGCAAAGTAAACAGCTTTGCGGATTTCGGTCGAGGAGAATCTTGAGACCTCCAAAACGTGACAAGGAGATACTTCATGACACCTAAATTAAATGCTAGAGGTCGAGCGACGACTCTGGAGAGATCTCGTCCATCTAGAAGACCACTGCGGTGCTCACGTGGCTGTCTGCATTTTATAGTTAGTTACTGATCATACAGCTCACTCAGACAGCCTACACTGAGTTGAATTGCCCCAGGCAAAGACTATTAATGGCTGGTTATCCCTCACACAAAGTGTTAATCTCTTGAGTTTAGCCAGTTTCATCAGCTTAGCTTTTTCGACCACGGTTAATTTTAGGTAGTTTTTTCTTGCTCTAGTTTGGACAAAAAGCGTGTTGTATGGCTTGTGTGCGAGTTCCGTGTTGAGTTGTGCTGTCGGTTCTTTCAGTGGATTGACTTGATCTATTTAAGGATTTTCCGGTGCTTTTGTTTGCTGTTGAATAGTAGTGTCCAAACACCCGATCAATGAAAAGACCTTTTTTTGTAAACTGCTGACTTGTTGGCAAACATTTCTTGACCTTTCTTTCCAATAATATTCTGCCTTTGTCTAAGAAATGTCATTTTTTTAGGTTGTGTAATCAACTCCTGGCGTTTGTCATGATCATGGCGAGCTTACGACGCTTTGAATTTTGAATTTTCGTTGATTTGCTCGACTAAATAACATAATGGTCATTTGTTCCTCTGCAAACACGCATTACCGCTTTCGTTAAGTCACGCTATCGGTTCTCACGAACTTTGCGGACATGGAAAACGTGACTCACCGGCTCGCTCTTACGTAATGACGTCGTTTGACGCACAATATATAAAAACTCATGGAATTCTTTTAAGAGTAAGAGTGTAAATAGTTCATTCTCAACTCGGAGCTGGTGATAGTGCAATATCACGATTTGTGCTCCATAAAACGAAAGTGACGAGAAGGATATCCGGCAGTTTTCTATTGTTCTAAAACTAAAAAATTTATGCTTATGTGGTCAGGTATTGATTGTCCTAAATACGTGGCGAAACTTGACATCTTGTGCTACTACCTTGCACAGTTAATTGCTAATAAATGTGGATTTGATGAAAGCTTGTTCTGTATAGAAGCCAGACAGGGGAAGCCAGATGGTTAAACAAGCCGTAAAATCTGACCCTCGACGACAAGCTTCCAACACTATACGTGATATGAATTTTAAGTGTCATGGTTTTTCTCTGTCACTCTTGTATTGAGAAACGAAAACTTCTGGATGTCTATTATCCACCCCTTTGTGTGTTTCGGCGAAAATTACCACTTTTCGCACGCTGGCCTCAAATAGTTGCCCAATTTAACCAATAAATCTTCTAAAAAATTTCCTAGAATCACTTCCACTTGTCATTCCTTCTCAAGATTATTGCATACTCCAACGACAGGTGTCAAGAAAAAGAAAATAAACAACTATATAGAGAATGTAGACGTCATTTACCGCCAGAAAACTAACATGTACCAGACTGAGCCTCTGAAGAATCCGAAGACACAACTTTCGTTTTAAACGTGGGGTGATGATGAAAGGGTTGTTATGGTGTTGGCTACCTCAGCTGTCATGGTGCAATCGATGCAGTCGTTAATCATAATAAATTTGCTTACCTAGCTTCTTTTATGAATCTAAATGCCCCCACAAATGCCATTTTGAGGCTGTGTTAACGTGCGCTGACAAGCTTAGGAAGCAAAGCACGGATTGGTCGCCGAGATGTATTTAAGCATTTACGTGGTCGTTGTAAATCTCGGTAAATCAACACCGACGGCGGTTTGTAGCAAGATGTTTTGCTCGACAAACGTGGAGGAATGTTTTGACGAAGCAATTCCGTATTAAACTTATTATACCAATTGAAACATACCTACCTCGTGTCGTCACTGGAAAGTCAAGCTGTAGTTAGACAAGAACGTCGATAAGTAGAGATAAATCAACAAGCGTTTACAAGTTTCAAATTATTGTGCTCCGACTATCATCTCTTGCACATTGAAAGTTTTGACCGCAATGAAGATGACTTGTCATTCGAGTAATAAATCAGCTGTCATGATGGTTTTTATGAGCGCTCCTTCATGCCGACCTCCATTGGCCTAACGACTTCCGAAGTGGTTTTCTACGAAGCGTAACGCAGTTTAAGTGTATCTCTTTCTATTTTTGATTTATTAGTTAGGAGCAACGAACCGTGCAAAGAAATAAACTTGTTGGTGCGATGGCTTGTCGACTTCTGCTAGATGCTAGAGTTCAGCTTGGTTCGTGCTTCTCACGTTTTATGTTCTAGGTAAATTTCTTCAGACTTCATATTTTAGGGGCGAGAGGAACTGAGAACACGTGGGAGGTTTCGTACCATGGGCTTCCTTTCCTTTCTTGTCATTGAATTTTAATTTATGGAAAGGTTTGAGCTTCATACGGAAGGTATCCCCTGATTCTTCGTCAATAAAATGTTTTAGTTGCAGTGATTAAGTCGCTGATCCGGTCATCAAGACAACCAGTTTTAATTCCCCCCTTGCAGCCTGTCTGTTAATAAACTGCACTAGACGCCGGGGTTTAAGCCCGGACGGGGTCATTGTGTTGTGTCTCTAATGCACTTTAGGAAGCCCCAGAATGCAAAGTGCCCCTCTCTACTGACCAAGGAGTGCAACTGAAAAAGTAGAGAGAAACGCTCAAAAAAGTCAAACAGTGGTTGAATTTATGCTAGGTACGAATTATCCTACGCGAATTTGTATTAGGCCCTAATAAATCGTCTCTGGAGACGATTTACCACGGCGATTAATAAAAAGGCAAATTCCCTCATTTTCTCTTGGTCCCTAGTATAAATTCGCCGGCCGTTAGCTTAACCCTGACGTCAAGGTTCCTACAAATACGTCAGTAAATAGAGTTTCTGGTTTTCCTGTTTCCTTGGCCTATTTTTATAAAAGTCTTTCCTTGTTATTGTTTCACAGCAATATCCTGTTTGCCGTTTTGGTTGAAAAATCTTTGACTGAAGTTCAAGGATAAGTTCTGAGTGGCCTCATCTTCGACTGTGGCAACCGGCCTTTCTTCCACAAAACTGAACGTGATACATTTCACTTCTCCAGTTGAACAGCATTCAAGGGGCGTCCAACATATGCGGCAACCATTTTGAAAAATTCTTCAAGGCGGGGGTACACGTGAATTTAAGTGAAATTTTGCGAAGTTTAAGCGGAAGGGTTAAAAAGAGAAAAAAAGTTTTGGAACACCACTAGAACGTTACACGCCGCCGAAAGGGCACCCCGGGATTGTGGGCAACTGTTTGGTGTACGTCTACCAATTTTTAACTTCAAATTCCAGTTGTAAAACAACATCAAATCTTCAAAATTTCCTATTTCCATAAATAACACTTATCCTTTAAGAAGAACTATTTATCTTCAAACATATCCAAAAATCACCAACAAATTTACACAAAAGTCCGAAACGTAAATATGTGAAATGAGCATAGAAATTTTTGATTGCTTGAAAATTGAACGAGATGTTTGCGTTAAAACCGTAATACCCAGTCAAAAAACGGCCTTCGGGTGTACCCCGCCCTCTTTAATAACTCCCAGATGAATGCGGATTACATTTGTAATTGCACAAAAACTGTTAAGTAACACCAGAAGATCAAAAGAAGTGGTTATGAAAGTGCTCGTGATATTTTTTGGGGTCTGTACAAGTTTTCGAATTATCTCGGTGTTCAGGCTATAGAATCTGGGTACCATGGATATGACTGAGCTAAGCAACAAAGGAACAACGCAGCTAATTTCATCTCAACCCAATCGATTGAGACGACCCGAGGGCCCCCACCTAGCACGGAAGCTTTTTAAACTCGTTTTTAGTCTCCTTCGTTGAACCGCGCGTACCGATCAGTATGTTCTGGTAATAAGGATTGTAAAACTCTCCTTTAAAAAAACTGGAAACGTGCAAGAGTCATCGTGGGGAAGTAGTCCTAAATTGCTTACCAACGGTCCAAAGTTATATCTAACAGCTGGTGCAAAAAAACTATTGCTTGGAGTGCTACAACACACGCGAACACAAATTTTTCCAGTTGACTTGCACCGTAAGGTTAGCTTTGTGTAGGAAGTTGTGGTATTATCGATCGGAAGTGCGTAAATCTAGCGGTTTTGCGTTTGAGTGCCTTGAAATTGAACCGCGGGATATCAAAGGTAAATATTATGCTAATGATGAAGATTTAAATACCGCGTATTATTCTGTACTTGTTGCGTGCGGAAAAAAAGGAAATTTTCTCTGAGCGAGGGCGTCTAGTAATTCTTTGCTATAGTCTGATAATCAAAGACCGGCGTCTTGACGGATGGCTCCCCACTTAGTTGTCTTTCAGTTTTTTGCAATTCATTGTAGAAGATCTTATTTGAGAGCTGTGTTCTTTCCATTTTGCGTGCATAGCTGCACATAACGAACTTGTACCCACTGCGCTTGCGTGTGGAAAGGATCATTTAATTATTTAGGAAGGAACATGTTTTTCTTTTCTTTTTGAAAGCCTTTGAATGACATGTTGGCAGCAACACTCGATTGTCATGTTCATTCAGATGATCCTTAGGAGGTCTTTCCAAAAGAAAAAAAAATCCCAAACCATTATTCTGGGCCTGTGTTATAAATATCCCATTTTGCGTACATATAAACATATTTACTCTCCTTACATTGTGCCTCTTTGTATACCTGGCTTTCATTTTATTGTCATTGCGGTTTTTTGCCAGGATGCGGGAAATTAGCTTTGTAGATCATTATAAAGTGACAACGTATTCTTGTTTAAAACGCAGCCACGTGACGAGAACCACCCACATTTGACCCGGTAACTCAGGAGGGAACCTACAAGGTGAATATCAGTTCCGTTGCCATTGTTAGATAATTAGAACAACTGGAATACTTAACTCTCAATAAAGGAAAATATATTAAATTCCTGGTCAAAACACTGAGGATTTCATTGTGACTATTCACATCAAGTTTCAAACCGCAATATGTTGTTTAGTTGAAGGAGCTGTAGCTACGTCACGACCGGTTTTAGCAGCTAGTAGAAATATTGAGCCTAATTTTTTAACATTTTTAGTCGTTTACAATCTGTGTCAATCTTATCCATCCTTGTCTCTTTATGTCTCTTTGTGCTTTTCTCTCTTAGTAAACCACTATTTCAGGTTTCCTTCAATTAATAGGCCATTTTTTACATGGCAAAAATATTGTACCTAAACTCCTTCACAAAACAAAACGCATCGTCTTTATGTCTTAATGTGGAGTGTAATTACCGGAGATGCAAGGGGGGGGGGGGGGGGGGGGTAGAAGTATGGGGGAAGGTGATGGCGGTGTCCCCCTCAATATGGCACTGTCGGGGCAAGATTTGGACTGTATTTCTTAGCTATAATACTATAGGAGAAAATCTCTTAACCAAGATGGTTTCAAAAATTGTGTTTATTATAGAACGAATTATACAGAAGTGGTTTCTCTTTTTTCCGTGATCCGTGGGCGCATTTTTATGTCAAAATAGATATGCATCGTATATATTAGACATTTGTGGATAATTCATCGCAAGGGGTAATAAATTAACAGTGGAAAAGCTGTGGCATAATTCACATATTATGCTGGACGTGGTTTTTATCAACTTAACAAAATTTACCTCATCAAAAAACTTTCAGAACAAATTTTTAACTAAAATTGACACACGAAGCCATTACCTAAATACCTAGAAAATATATCTCATTTTGGCTTCGAATATCGGCTTATTTTGCCACAGTGCGACTGATAAATAGGACTTGAACTTTCTTCGTATAATGTCTTTATCACAATTCCCAACGAACTTTTTCAGAATTTCCCTTTTAAAAAACATGGTCACGTGACAACAAACTGAGCGATTCGACATGAATACACGAGTGAATTACGTATGTTAACTTTAAATACTCTGTACATCTTTCTTTTAAAAATTATATTCTCTTAGAGAACAAGTCCATTTTGTAACGGGTGTGACCTTTAGAATTACTCGCCAGCAGAGTCGTCGCCCAATTCTAAGCAGAGAAGCATTGCGTCACTCTAAAATCTTGATACAGTAGTTTTCCGATACGTATCCTGGTTTTGTGACGTTTTGGGGCTATCAATTTGTCGTCAGTTCTCACAGCCCACTCTGAAATGCTGTAATTATTGTATTGGTGTGTTCATGGCCACGCATTAATGATTCTACCGCACCATTTGGGACAGCCGTAGAATTTGCTATACTTTAGTTTCGGGACCGTCTGATCCGCACTGAAACGTGTCCCGAACCTTGGCCACTGACGAAGCCAGGAAGGGTCCAATGGCTTTGCTGTAATACTCTGGTGTTCTGCCCCTGCGGAATAGCAAAAGGAGATTAATTCGAATTTCACTGCTTACCAGAACACCCTTTTCTGGTACTCCGTTATCATTATTTTATCAGTTTTTTTCTTCCAATTAAGTGCACTTAAGAATCTGTTAAAAATAGGATTCTTTTTTGTACGCCGACGAATCGAACTTCGATGACTAAAGAACACGTATCTTCTTTAGAAACAAAATGAACTTCACCATCTCGGAACTCAACTGTATTTCACAGTTCATGATGGTCCGTCCCACTTGGACAGTCCTTAACCAGAAATTAAGAATATTTCAGTTCCCTCGTTTTTCTTTACATGTATTCCCACAGAGTCAAGGTATCTCAATTGAAATTTTACGATCTCAGTGGTTTATCATGACTGCAGAGTGCTACAGCGTGCCGAACTTAAATTTTACATAAACTAGGAGGAAAGCTAAGCGGAAAATCGCGTGGGTTGTTTGATATGAAATTGTTCTGCAGAAGCTCAGGTCAGGGACGGATAGGTGCCGCGAACAGGAAAGGAGTACTTAATACGTTTCCTTAAATTAATTTGATCTTATCAACACGTAACACAGACCTGCAACCGCACGGGTGAACGGTTTAATATCACAAAGGGCGGGTTAAACTTATCTCTGAGCATCCGAATGATAAAGATGCCGCTTCTATTGCGCCAAAGGCATAAGTCTTGTTGTTTTGCTAAAATTACATTTGGGAACTGTGCTCGGCGATTCGCAGTGATAAGAGATTTCTGTCACTCTTTGTTCAAAGAAAATGGGGCATAACGGACCAACAAGATAAAATGAGATGAAAAAGATTACAAGCGGTTCATAGCGGACCCGTTGTTTTGACAAATGATCACTAAGACTGTTTTTGTGGGCCCCAAGTGCAGTTGAATGGAAAGAGGGAAGCGTGACATTAATTTTGAAAATAACTATGTTAGGTTTAAAACATCAGTAAAAAACAGTCCTCACCTTTGATCCACACGGCTTATATGTGTTAGCCGAGATTTGCCGTTTTCCAAGGGCTCTACAAGGTATCTTGATGCGAGTACAATAGAAGGCACTCCATTACTAGGAGGGGCGCGGGGGTGATTAATAGATGTGGACACCAGTGCACAGACACCTCGTTCGAGGTCCGTCCATGACCTTGAAAAATGAATAGACAAGTTAGTGACGATTAGCGCAACTTTAAGTTGATCCTAAATGTCTTGGAGATTGTCCTTATCAATTATTCAAATCTTCCTCATTCTAAACCATCCTTGGTCCTTTTGGTCAATTGTTTCTTCTTCTAAAGGTGTTATTGTAGCTCAGAAAATTATGTAATTTTGAGGTTTCCTTTGAAATAAAGAGTGATCGTTTTGGGCTAGTTTTGGGCAGATTTGGGCTAGTTATGTTAAGTAATTTTTAGACGAGGGCAGTCCACAAGCCCTATGTTTCTCCAATGTGAAGGGAGCAAGAGATTATCAAGGTAAGAGATCGGGTAATGGTCTTTTAGTTTGTATCGAAAGAGCAGCGAGTAGATTATGTGATAGTTCAAGATTCCACATGGTGAAAGTTGAATTTCAGTAGCTTCCAGCAAAGACAGAGAATTTGAGGTCATAACTGTTACATCAATTCTGTGTTTACCTCAGCACCACGTGTTGACGCTTCGGCTGAAGTATCATGGACTTTGTGGTGTAAAAGAAGACGTCTGTGTTATCATCGATTTTCTCGACCATATCCCATGACTCCAAATCTTCATCCCAAAGATGCCTAAAGAAAGACGACATCAGTGAATAAGGAAAAGTGATAAAATTCAGTAATGCTGCCTTCGTACGTACAGGGGCTTACCCTCTTCCCCAGAGATTTTCTCCACAATTTGCCGGCACTCAATTACACCAATACAACTGGACAGAGACTGAGGCGCCCCAAAGTATAGCCCAATCGTGCTACTCACAATGATATAAAGTAGGCAACGAAAAAATGCTGACACGCCCTTATTCTCTCAGCTAGTGCGAATTTCAAAAGCATCTTAACTGAACTTAACGAGATCTCGTAAAGCTTGTATTGCAAATAAAAGTCGAGAAGTTTGTTTTTACCTTTCATAGAGAATTCTCCGTATGACATCATCAGGAGTAGCATTGACTTCGACAGCACATCTCCACAATCTAAGCGGGTAACCATCTTTGACTTTCTTGTAGGAAATCTCTACCGAACTGTCGTACCATGGGTATGACACCCAACCCTTGAATTTGTCTTTCGCTTCCTGAAGAGAAGAGAAAGGAATAATAACTGAAATACATTCTTCTTTCAAGAAATAATCCCTTTGAACATAGTTCTCTACAGCACCCTTCTGAAGCTGGAGCACGCTGGACAAACGACCAATCAGCAGCGAATCACTGTAAGTAAGCCAATAAGAAATGACCTTGGACACACGCGGAGAGAGTTGGCGGGAAAATCCTTGAAGGATTGCCTAGAGCTTACTTGGTTGAATGCAACACAACTCCTGGAAACAAAACAGCATTGCAGCTAGTTTATTACCTTAAGTAGTCCAGCAATGCATGATTCGATGTAAGTCTGATAGCCACTTTCGGGACTGGATTTTGATTTCCCCAGCTGCTCCAAAGAAACTGGTTCGCCTTTCTCGATGTACGAAAACCGACTGTTCTTTACAGTGTCTTCGGGAATCTGAAAACACAAAGATGGTTACGACGTCGTGAATTGGTGAGTGAAACTACAATATAGTTGAATCTGAGAAAAACTGTTAGTCACATTTATAAGAGAGAGCAATTCGACTTACCGAGAAGAGCTTATCGACTTCGGTAATCATCTGAGCTAGACATTCGTGAGCAGCCTGGGACAACAAAAAATCCATGGAGACATCAGACTAAACGTATTTACATCACTCACTTTTAGATTGCGTTGTTTTAAAAAAGCATACTCTATGAAGTTACAGATCTTCTGGCTTCAACTTTCTTAACGAGCATTAGAGTTCAATGAGGTAACGTAGTGGACGAGTCTCATTAATTTTTGTATTTCCGCCATTTTGGAATCGTCGGCCTGTTTCCACAACATTTTCTTGTCATTAATGCTGTTATGAGAAACTTGTTACACTTTCTATGCTTGATGTACAACAACGTCTGCAGATAGGCTATAAAAGTAACTTACGCTTAAAAGTACAAATTAAAGGAAGGTAATTAAGTGATGGGGGCAGAAATACGTACCAAGTTATCAGTGAGTTCTTTGGATGCTTTGTTCATGGGCGTTCTCTTTTGCCGCTTTGGGGATGATGGGTCCTCTTTGGTGCCACACAAATGGAAAAGTGATGGAGCAAAGCACACTCCCAGATTCTTCTCATTCATCTAATAAAAAGAATTCAAGGTTGCATGGTTGGTTGACATGGGATTTGTCTACACACATGAGCTTATTATCATGAGCACGGTGATCAAGTTGATGAAGAGACATGCTTGCAATGATGCAAGCGATAACATCAGTGATGGTGAATTAATGAGGAATGAGGATTAATTAACTTGATCACATGCACCAGCACCTGCACTCCATGGTGGGGTGGGGTACAGGAGTGTGATGGTGCAAAGTTCTGTTGTCGGGCTCTGTGTAAACTTTCGTTTCCTTTTTATGCAAATATTTACCTGATTTCTTTCAGAATTGGCAGCCACTTCATTTAAGAACAACAGTAGTGTCTGTAGTGCTTCCCTGTTTGGATCAGGCATGAGAAGGATTGCAGCTTGCATTGCCTCCATTCTGGAATTGGAAGGAATACCTACAAGGAAAGATGCCAACAACACTAAGACCAGATTCCAGTAAGTAGAACTTTTAAGTCCTGTGACAAAAGCCTGTCATCGTGATAAACTCCTGTAGATATGTTCTGCTAAGATTAGTGTTTATTAAACGTTTTTGCTGTTCATACATCTTTGACCTTATTGGCATTTCCAAACATTTTGGCATCAGATTGGTGTGTGCAAATTGTGTAAGACCAAACAATCCAATCACTCATACACAAATTGTCCCAACTAATGCTATAACCAATTATTGGATACCGGTATAGATTTGTATGTTGACAGAAGGGTTTTTATTAGTCTTAGTAGAAGGACTAACTTGGGAGAAAGCTTCTGAGACCTTTGAGTTCGACAAAAATAGTTTGAGGTTTTTCTTGAAACTGTTATTCCCTTTCTGATGAAAATATTTTTGGTAATAACTGTAAAAGGATTAATGAGGGTTTGTAAAAAAATATAACAACTTGCATAATCCACACATGGTTTCTACTTACTTGAGAAGATAGTTATGAACGTTTCTGCTAGTTTTGATGTCAAGATGGGTTCTGGAAGTTCTCTAAAGTATTGCTTGAGCATGTCAGCCATGTCATAGGGTGACAGCCCTTCAAAGTCAGTGTTATCTGCAGCACATAAACAGCAAATCACAATAAATGAGCTGGCATTTATGCTTATAACATCATAAGTACTCTCATTGCATACAAGCAACTAAAGCAGTCAGTTAAAAATCTTTAAATCCTAACTGATTATAGAACACAACTTGATGCAGCTTTCAAGTGTTTTGACAAAAATGCCTGGAAAAGTCTTCTACCAGAACACCTGAACTAAATCAACCAAAACTGGTTGAGGTTGAAAACGTTTGTCCATTAGAACAACTAGATTTTAGTGCCAGGGAAGAATTGCTATGAAAAACAGTTATACCTGGATCTCCTTCAATCATCTCCTTTAGATGATTTATTCTCTGTTTACCACCTGACTTTCTAAATATGCCAACGGCATCCACAGCTGCAGATTAAAGGATTACACCACACATTAGGTTTTGACATTAAGTGTAGAATTATATAATTGGTCATTATTGGTCATTACTACTTGAATGTAATCCATCTACCATGCCAGGTAATTCAGTTATCTGATTATAATCCTCATGTATCGGATGCCGAAACATGATGATGATGATGGCATACTTAATCATAATAACATGTTACTACTTGTTGTGCAGTCAGCACACAAACGCTGAAATGATATGGAACCGAAAGAAATCTATGCTGTTTTGGCCAATTTATAACAGTGAAAATTGAAATGTAAGGCACAGCAATGACAATATTTTTTTTTTACCTGATCTTTGAAGATAATTGATTGCAAAGAGTATTGACTGTGGAAGAGGTTGACCTGTTCTCTGCAGGACAACTGAAAGGGGAACTCCAAACACATTCCTGTCTGAAAAAGTAAAAAGAGAGAGATTTTCTGTACACATTCAATGGAAAATGTCTCTCAACTGAAGATTTTTGAGCAAAAAGTCAACCACAAAATATTTACATTTCTATGTGTGGCAATACACTTATGTTACAATTACCTCTATAATCTGGGGACTTAAACTTCTTTAAGAAATGGGGAAAGGACCTGTTAAAATGAAGAAAACAGCTAACATTATATTCTTTATCTTAATGTACTTACACAAACCATATTTTAGCTCCACCTTTGAAGTTAAAGAAAACATTTTTTAAGTTTGTCATTAAGAGCTGTAACCCATAACACTGGTTACAGCTGGGTATGCCTGATTTTTCCTTGATGATACCCTTGAAACTGCCTGTTGTTGATAGAATTTACCCACAAAGTAACACATTCTCTATGGGTGTTAATATCAAGGGTAAAGCTTACTCAAAACTTAATGACAGCCCTGATTTTAATTCAGTTTTGAAAAGGATTGAACAAGTATAATTAATGTATCCCAAGAAGTGTGAGAATAGATTTCAATACCAGAAGTTTTTTTAAAAAAAATACCTACTAGAGGAATATCAACAGGGTGGAGAAGAGTATTATCTTGCAGTAAGATAACATCATTCACGATCACTGCTTAGAAAAAAAACGTTTTTAATGCTTACTACAGTAACATACTTGAGGTTATCTATGGGTAAGATTATACACAGTATTGTTGTTGATGAACTATGTGTACAATGATCATCCTCAGCAATTTGAAATTAGGCAAATGGTGCTGGTGACATGGTAAATTGGATCAGAAATCTTACCAGTTCCACATGCCTCTGTGTGAATGAGTATGTCTTTCCATTAGTGCTGTGAGTTTCAAAAGAGAATATTTTCTGAGAACAGCCAGCTGTCCTGCTGTGAGGTCACAGATTTTTGGAGACCTGTATGATGATAAAGCAGAATAAAGGTGACCTCTTGCTCTGTCTCTTAACAAATAAGGTTTTATTTCAAATTAAAAGTAAGTTTCTGAATCTTCCTCAAGACCATGTTGGACTCCATCCAACTCTAATAAAATTATTCTTGCTTTTATTTGTTAATAAAACATGCAATCTTACTTTTACTAACTCAGTGTTGCTAACTACCACCAAAGCCTACAATAAAAAAATGCAGCACTTACATGACACGTATGTCAGGTTTAGGAGTTTTCTCAAAGCTGTGCCACCGTACTTTAGGCCTTGCTGCTGTTGATGATGGTGCCATATCATTGTTGCATTGTCTCTCTGAATTTCGGATTGACCGTAACATTGACAAATCTCCTGGTAAATCATCAATTTCATCATCACGTTCTAAGTCAGATAGCTCCTCATTTGAAGATGCACTACAACTTTCCAGGCCCAAATCACTGCTAGTAAGATTTCTCTTTTGAGTTCTATTTGAGTTTGTTAATTCATCATTCTTGTTAAGGTCTTTGCCGACATTTGATATTGAAGGTGTACTGACACTCAGTGATGGAGATAAATTATCATAAACACTTGCTCTCCCTTGTGCTATGCATAGATCCAAGTGTGAAAAAGGTGACAAATGGTCTGCTACAAGTCTGTCTTTCTTATGGAAAGATCGTTGCCTTGTGTTTGTTACACTGTTCAAAGATGAATTTATACCATTATGTGAGCTGCTTAATCCTGGAGTCTTTCCCTTTGAGAGCGAAGGTGATCCATTCCTTCGACTTGACCATCGTCGATTCTTGTTTTGAAGTTTCCAGCGTGAACTTAATGCAATCAGGTCTTCCTCATCCGAGTCATAACCATCACTCTATTCAAACAACAATCATATGAGAAAATCTATAATTTCTGTCAAGGTTACCTTTCATCAACTAGGAATGAAAGATGCACTGATATTAACCTAATGCAGTACAGTGGAACCCCAATAATCTGGTCACCAACAGGCCACAAAAATGGCCTATTTATTGGTGTGACTGTATTTAGGAGATTCTTTTAATAAGAAAATGACTGAGTGAGCTTTTATTTGGGCTAGTATAAAGTGGACGCATTGAGGAGGTGGCCATATTGACAGGGACTCCACTGCATTTTGAAAATGTTGTATAATTAAATTCAGATGCAGGAAGGATAGATACAAGAGTATTTTGCAGAAAAAAGTTATGTCACGCTGTCAATGATGAAGAGAACAGAAGTGGCTGTTATTTAGTACCTTAATATGCAGGTTCATTTTTGCACATCGATTGAGTGTTTGAAGACGCCTACAAAAGAGATGGAAGATATCAATATATTGGAGCAAAAAAACATGATCTCTTAATTTGTTCTTATGAGAAACCAACAACATTGTAGAATTTCAAAACTAGTTGCTAACCTGTATAAGGATTGGATGGAATCTTGATCAAGGAAGTGATGCTCCTTAATGACCGATGCTGTGTCAATTGGGAACTTTCCATCTAAAAAACACATGTGCAATCAATTTTGATTCTTACAAATCATTGGGTTGTTCCAGAAAATATCCATACTCCCATGGAGGAATTTACAATTAGAGTTACATATTTAGTTTAGGCAGGTGTTTAGACTGATTGGCATACTGAACAGATTTAGATAATTGCAAAGTTTGAAGTTAAAATTTTTTTTTTTCTACATGTCATCCTTGGAGTTGTTGTTGTCATTGTTTTAGCTCCCCATTCAGAGAGTGTTTACACTTGTTGTATTTCAACAGGTGCATAACCCAGGGTGTAGGGCAGCAGGTAGTGGGGTTGGGACTGGGTTGTCTAAAGGAAATATGGCACAGATCCCTGGACACTGCAAGACACTAGAATTGGATATTAAGTCATGAAACAAGCTGCTCCCCAAAGCACCATCCTGAGGAAGTGGGTGAATTATAACAGAAGGTGATCAGTTTTATCTTTACCTTCAAGGCTTGCTAATTAAAGACAAGAAGCAAACTGCTTTGTTGCTTGGTATGATGACATGTTCATTAGGGGTGGGGAAACGTTTCTGGTGCATGGAAGTTTTCCAAAAGTCACAAAATTCTAACTGCTACAGAAACAGATGAATTCACCATGGCATGTGCTATATGGTATTACCTTCATAGGCCTGTGCATACTGTGGAAATCCCGCAGCTTTAAGCCAGTAGCAGGCCTCGAGGGCTTCTAGCTCTGTGTTATGAGCAGAGTAAAATATTAGTCAATGACAAAGAAACAGACCATGTTGTAATCAAGCCAGCTAAGCATGGGTGAAAAATCATAAACAGAACAAGAATTTAGGTTCACAACATTTTACCGAGTCAACAGAGTTTTTTTTTGTCTGCTTGTTTAAATAAAAAGTGTTTGTAATATCAGCAATTATATCAAACGATAGTTTTGCATACAAAGAACCAGAGGACAGGCAAACTTCAAAATCTGCATAAGGTATAACATTAATTATTACTGCAACCAAAGTGCAAAAAGCAATCGACATTCTATCCCCTATAATGAAATAGGACATCGAAAAAAAAAAAGCATGTATTGCAATGGAAAACTCGTGTTGATAAAAAAAGTTATCTAAAATAGTCCACAAGTTATTCTAGCAACAAAATGTGCAAACATGATTGCCTGGATTGAAATCGCACCAGGCGGCTTCCGGTGTTAGTCTTTCATAATAGCATGTTTAGGGGTTGCGTAAAAAATCACATGAAACATAAATGTTGCAAAGGTTATTATCTCTGTTTTGGTGTTTACGTCTTTGCTGTTTCGTATGATTGTTTCACAAACTATACACACGAAAGTACAGCCAACATTCGAAAGAGTATGCCAATTCAAATCAAATGTCATTTTTTTCATGGAGATCTGTCACTTGACTGTCAATTTTTTGCTGGCGAGTCTAAAGCCGAGAAAATATAATGCCCTTTGAATTTTGGTTATCAACACTTTACACTACACAAAAAAACACATTCACTATTTTCACAAAAACAGCTCAGGATGACTTTGACGACAGTCCCTGTTAAAGAAAACTGTTGAGCGAACCGAAGAAAACGAAACGATAGACTAAAATGACCAAACTAGACAACAGTGATTTTAGTGAGCCATACTACTGTAGCTATAAAATTCTCAAAAAAGCGATCTCCTCCTACCTACGCCGCATAAAGCGTTATATGCTGCTCTTAGAAGCAGGCGTCTGAATGTAGAATACAGAGCAGGACCTTTGACATGGCGAACACACGCCACATCTTGTCGTCGATTAATGAGGAAATATAGAAAAGCAACATATGTACATGGACATAATGTTGAAACCTACTGTACATGTCCTCGAAAACAATTAATAGTTAAAGACACCGCGCAAAACAATATCGCCACAGAGATCATCGACACTTGAACGACACAATGGCGAAGACCGGTCTTTTTCACATGTGACTGACATAAATGCTTGTTTGATCGTAGGTTAAGGAGAACAACACGCCAAACAGTGGTGAGATTTTACAGAAAGAAGTCAATTTAGGCCTGATTTTTTGAACTTACTTGTAATTTCACGCATGGGTGGCGCGCGAAATGAGCAACATTCTGTTCGAGCAATCTCTGCTTTAACCCTGGAAGAAGAGGGAGAGAAACGCAAAAACAGCCCGGCCGATCTCGACTGTAGAAGTTCGATCAAATTTATCGAGATTTACTTAACGGAACAGTGGATTCCCTAAACAGATCCATCCCTCGTCACGTGAGAATTAACTTTCAGATTTTATTCAAATTAAGTATTTGTTTTGCTTGCACCGCCACAAAGTCTGAACGTATGAATGGCTGTGGTTTGTCGCTTGTATTCCCCTCTGTGTATTACTTCATCCGTTTCCGAATTACTAAGCAATCGGCTTTATAAATTGGGAGGGTTTTGTTTAGCTTTCCGCTGGAATGGACATGAAAAGCTCTATTCCTACTCTTGTCCAGGAGATATTATTTAACCTCAGATGAAAATTGATGTCACACAATTTGCCAATGGAATGGAATGTTACTCATTCCATCATTTTGATGAACTCTTCGATGACCGGCCACTTACTGAGTACATTAAAAGCAATTGTGGGCAATCGTTCACCAATTTCGCCATAAAAAAATCTAATTTTTGACATTCCATGTTGGACTGCATCTTTGAGACACTTGCCACAACAAAAGCAAAACATTTGATTTGCGATCGAAGTGAATGCACCGCAGAATTCCGGGCACAGTTCAACCTAAGTCACTCGTCTTCACTTCCATAGTATATACACCATTCACCCGGAAAACGAAAATCGGTAAAGTAAAATTCACAGGCTAGCATAAGAAACACAATATAAATATCAAATGGAGTACGACAACTTAAATCGACAGAAAGAGAATGTAAGCAATGTGAGTTTGAATTCCTTCACATCTCGGGTCATTTTACTCAGTGGTACCTTTGATTGTGTCTTTCTTGTTCTTGCGAACCATGAATCGTCGCAGTATTTTACGCCTGTTCTCGCCACTGCTATTGACACCGTCAGACAGCGCCATGGCCATCAGATAGATAAACCACCACGGTACAGGTAACGAACGAAAGCGCAATATAATTGAGAGCACCGAACAGAACTGTTCATTCTGCCTCAAGGAAATTTTACCTAACAGCTTGATATCAACCAAAGTGACACATCCAAGGAGACTAGGCCCCAGGAAATTATCCGAACACCCGATTTGATTGACGTATTGTTTGTGTCAACGCCTTGACAAATAACCACCCATTGTGAACAGAATAACACAATCGAGCTAATCACTAAGGGTGGGGAACCAAATTATACACTCTAATTCACTACTAGATAACTCGCTTGAATTCAAAACTACTAGAATTTTCGATTTCAGCAGCATTAGTGATGAGAGGGATTTAAAATTTAGCGTTTTAATATTGCCCAGTTGCGCAAAACATTTTCTGCAAATGACGTCATCCAAGACGGTGATATTTTATTTTTTCAGGCGCTGTTTCAGGCGTGTGTGCATGTGATTTCCTGTAAGTTTTAAAGCCGTGGGAGTCACAGTTGTCAGAATTATGGTTTTAAACGTGGCAGTTTCAGCAAGGCTTTTGCCAGTTCTCGATTTGTCAGCGAATTTTAGCTGGCCACTATATTTAATACCCATATTATGTTTGATGCGCGTTGTTTTCACCAGTGTACAAGGGTCTGTTTTGAAATATAGATGTGTGACTGGCCGCTGTAACTCGCCCCCACTTTCCTGTCCCAAGCAAGGGGTTCAAAAATCTCTGAGAAAACCAGGAAAGCAGCGGTCCGAGGGAGGATATTTAAATTTAGAAAGGCAGAAACCTCGAAAATAAGTTACATAGAATACCACATCTGTTCCAGAAAACCCCGTAAATTTGACAACTCGCCTCGCCTCAGTAGAGTTGTCTTGTGTTATTTACATATTTTAAATTACAAAGCAAGTAACAAATTTCTCAGGTTCTCATGATTACTGAGATCACAAGTGAAAAGGTCAAACATGGGCAAAGACGTGAATACATTAAATTTTTCTTTGGCATTTTTCCCTCCTTCCTACGTTCTCTGACAACATATGGGAACCTGGGAGGTTAAAGCTAAAAAAAGCAGCTATCATGAAGAAAAATCAGGACAGAAGCGAAAGTAACTGAAAAGGTAAATACCATTGGCGAGCATGGATGCAAAATCTGCCACCACTCCCATTGTAGCGTCGAGAAAATCACACACTTCGTTGTCAAACGTATTGCTTTCCTCTACACTTGCTTCACACATGATTCTTCTGTGGTTGGAAAAGAATTCTAAGGACTTGTCACAAAGTACGGCTGCCTTATATAGAGGATGCGCGTGCGCGGACATGTAGTTACCTGATACGAATGACGTCATCCTGCTAGTATCAGATGAAACCGGAACTGAGGAATTGTTCTGAGAATTTATGAAGCATACGTATGCTACAGCGGGAAAAAACTTCCTTTGCTCGCGATAAAGAGCTCTAACCGTGAAAGCATTCACGCTTTGCCAAAGTTCAAGTAGGTTTTGGCTGATATTTTTTCTCCCCTCGACGTAAATTCCATCAGGGTGGCGTGTTTTGAAGAACAACACCGGAAATAGGTTTGTCAGAGACTTAATTGTTGAAGTTTGCTTTTCCTATGAATAAAATTTATTTATTACCTATCACTGTGAAGAAAAGTGTTTTTGGGGTGGATGGAACATCGTTCTTTCATCTAGGTGATCATTTGAAAGGTTTCAGGTAAAGTTTTAGGCGTGTTGATAGGTTAACTAACTGAACTATAAGCTTTTTAAAAAGCGATTACAGAAACTTAAATCTTTTACAAGTCGATAAGCTGCGAGTACCAAAAGCTTTTAACACAGGAAACTGAAAGTTAGGAAAAAGGGTATCTCGATAAAAAAGCCACACCCAAGGAAGAACTTAGCACAAAGGTAACACAAGGAAAAAGATTTTGAACAAAGGGAAAAGATGATAACAAAGCAAAGTGAACCCTCGTCAGTGTGGACGCCCAGTCGCTGTTGTCATAATAGTCGTACAGAAAAAAATCTCAGTTCCGTTTTCGTTAGTTTAAAAAAAAATGGCTTCAAGAAAAATTAAATTTTGATTTTACGACGGTCAACATATCCGCTGCAATATAAGATCTGAGTCTATTGAGCCCAGAAGCAAGATCAAGTTACACGACTAAACAAAATCTATATTTACATACCCGACTGCGTTTTTGTTGGCCGAATAGTCCATGAGAGCACTCATACTTATGAAGCAGAGAGCTTATTAAATAAAGGACTGGGTGAATGATTAGTTATAGCATAAAACAAATCTTGTTAGAGATCACAACAAGTGCTGTTGCTTTTGGCACGGAGTGGACTAACATTTAACCGTGACCGATTACGATTACTTTGGGCTCGCATCCAGAGATAACAGATATTTCAAGATTTTGTTTTAATCGTAATTAAGTTGCAGTTGCTTGTCTAAACGCTAAGTTTTGCTTTGATATTCTTCGTTAGGATTCTTGCTGATATGTGCGATTTACTGCTGTACTGTGATCTGATTTGAACTCCGAAACGTGACAAATAACAACAGTGAATTATCACGCTTTACTGAGTGAAAAACTGTATCACACACGAACTGTATCTTCGACGGTCACCCAATCAGAATCACGAACGTCGTGACTTGTTCTTTTCTGGTTTCTAGAGATAACGTTCTTTGTTTCTCTTCCGTTGACTCCTTACCGTAACGAGACAGGTATCAGATAAGAGATTAGCATGTTTTATTTAGAATTCGTCAGAATAATTCTGTTGTAGTTCCGTTGTTAGATACTTTCGTAGTGATCAATCTAAATGGGGCAATTTTTTTTTTTATACATGTTCTAAGAGAGAGGAAATGTTGTTCTTCCGCCAAAAGGGAATGTTGCATGCAGAAAACACTGTTCGCCTTCTTGTTATAGTAGGCCGCGACCAGGTGATTGCTTGTGTTTCTCGCATCTCGTAAACCCTTTAACTTTCGCTGTCAACACCAAACAATAGTTGAATAATACGATTGACGACGACGTTAACGTATTATAATTATTCAGTAAACTATCCCGACTAGGATTTTGTAAGTTATGAAAGTAAACGGAAAATGCAGTGTATGCACATTAAAAATAGCTTGTGATTCGTTCATGTGGCACTATTTATGTTGTAGTACTTTTCTACTGAAGTGAGATGTATGTTTTTGTTCTTCAATTTTAACCTTTGCACTTCTGTGGCGTAGCCTCCTACGCATACTCTCTTTGAGTTCGCCACACAATCTTTTCACACCAAAGGAATCCAAAGGAAGAAAAAAAACAAAACATTGACCTGGCACGTTTTTTGCACAATTCACTGATACGCATATTATGCACAGTGTGATTGACTAATATTTAAGAGGGGCGATGAAGGGTAAATCCGAGTACAAAAAGGCGAGAAGAGCGCTTTTCTTTGCGAACCCAAGACATTTTGACTTTTAAAATTGCGAGACCGAGATTTGAATCGCAATGGGGATACACTCTAAGAAGTTCAGACGTCATTTATAACTGAACAACCAAAGAAATTTGAACTCCAAGACTTTCTTCAGTAGCCTTGCAAAAAAATCGACAGAGACTGCTCTGTGAGACGCCCTTAACCGCTAAAAAAAAAGAGACGAGACCCGTGAAATTTCGACGAAAATTTTACGAGACTCGTGGGTTTAGAAGGGCCATTCGCCTTCCCTTTAAAGGGAGTGCCTGAAATGAGAAACTTTGTCGGAGCAACGAAGCGTAAGATGATGGACATGTATAACTATCTCTCTTATCGTCTAGATCTGCACATCTTCCTTGTTTACACAATGAGAACTACTGACTGATGATTAAATCAGCGTTAAGAAGCTTAAAACCTGGTTCATTAGTTGCAAGAAATTAAAAAACAGAAATTGCGCAAGAGCCCTGCCAAGTCAAACAGCACGTTAACAGCGCGGTGTTAATAGAACCGCGCAAAGTAAAGGTGTCTTCAAACTTCCTCTTTCTTAATTCCCGCACAGAGCGAAAACACCTTTTAAAATGTGTTTCATAATGGGCTCCTGGTTTCACCGCGTTCAAATACCACGAGTTTTTCTTCGTTGGTGTCATCAAGAACTGGTGCACGTCTTGACCAGGAAGCACGTATTTTGCAACCACTTCCGTGAAGCACCATCAGCGATTTAGAGCACGCGCCTGTGTTTGAACTTGTTTTCGAAAACCTGCTTTACGCGAGAATATTGTTACGTTCGCAGAAGAAATTGTAACGATTCCAAACTGTATTTCTCAACTAAGGAACTTTTTCAAAACTCGTACACGGATCACTTTTTAGCTTTACTATTCCACTGTGCAAAGAAAGCAGATTTTGAGGGCTTGCGTTCCGTTAAGCTCTAACTAAGATGTACAACATCGCATGCCCCCAAAAGGTCGTCTATTACGGTAATCCAAATTTAATTTCCCCACTGAAAAAAGAAGAAAAAAAAAACTTCAGTTGCTTCTTGGGCAAGTGAAGGACATAATCCACTAGCTTAACTGCAAATTATACTAGCCCAGGTAATCGGATTTTAGGTCTGTGTGGAAAGAAACCCCGATGAGCAACCTTTTATTGCTTGCACGTGTATTGTACACTTTTTCTGTATCTTTCGTTGTTATATTTTATAGAAGGCTCCTCCTGGAGGAGGGCGTGGTTTTATAAATATTATGCCATTCGCTATGAAGCACTAATTCTAACTCTTCAACTACTTCTGGTACTGTTTCCTCTCCTCGTGTAATGAAATAACAAGCTCTCCAACCTAGTTAGGCTAAACACTTCTCTTATGAGTGATGGTTTTCAAGTTTGCTCTTTGTATGTTTTGTTCATGGCAGAAAGCATCGAGAGCGTCGTCGCCCGATATCTATGGACTTTCAAACTGGAGTAGACTCGCGCAGAGTATCGAGAAATTAATTAAATTAAAATTTCAGTTCAGAGAAAAGATAACCCATCAAACTTTCTGCTTTAATGTATAAAACACAATGAGACATAGACTCAGCGAGACCTTGACACAGCCCGGTTACAGCAAAGTAGACAACTCCATTGTGAATTCAAGGAAGTTAGCTATAGTGGAAGTCGTTTTCAAGATGTTAAGACGTCTAAAGTTGGAGTGAAGGTTAATCATAGGAATTATATGAAGCTATTTTAGGACACTCCGACAGGTTTCGCGGAAGCACCAAAATCAAAACAAGTAAAGCTGGATTTGAACAGATTGCAAAATTGTGACGTGGTTTCTGGCCTCCTGGCCCGCAGAAAGTCACGTTTATTCTTACCAGAAAAAAAGAACAGGAATTTTTTTTTGTGATGTGTGTAGCTGAGAGTTGTTAAAAGAACAATGAACTGAAATGATCGAATGGGAAGATAGTCATCAGACAAAAGGTAGTCAAGAAATGGAAATGAATGCTATGACTTGACTCCCTTAAAATTGTGAACGTTTACTTAATCCATTCAAATAACGCTAATCTTGATAAATCTTCTAGCTGTTGAAAACTTTGACACAAATGAATTCAATATACCAAACTACCGTGTCACGCTCACAGCAAAATTCCTGCGAAGAAAAATAACGATCGCTGCTGCAGCAGCACGAGTTCGAAACTCTAGAGTAACGTTTTCAGGATGAGACAAAATTTTAAATAGTGATAGGAGTCGTTGTCAGTCGAAGGTTTGTAGAGTAATTATTTGAATCAACTAATCTTGCATCAGCAGCTTTCTCGCAAAACCGAACAAAGGCTCTATGGTGATAATAATTGTTGAAGCAAGTTTGAAATTTAATCATCGAACTAGTATTTTCATCTCAGAACATGTTTAACGAGCATAAAAACCAAGTTAGTTACATAATGTATGATACAACTAAAAAATAGAATTCCTTGTTCGCAATCCGCTTGAATTTATAGTAGCCATCTTCAGTCTTAACCATACGTTGTTCATTTACTTGCTATTAATACTCCCGTGATACCTTATAGAACGGATTTTCAATAAGCAATTGCTAAACTTATCTTTGAGAAGAACATTTTATCTACTCTTAACGACAATTGAATTGAAACACTTTCCTTATGGACTTAATAAAGTTGGTATTTTTTTGTTGTTCAAGGCAGTTTACATCTGAGCAGAACTATAAACAGATGTAATCGCATCTGTCATCTTTCAACGCTGACCTCTTTCGTTATCTATTTTTACTTATCTCCACTCGCGCTAAAACTAATGTGCTTCTTTTCTTCCCAGTGAAAGGAAATACAAGAACTACTCAGCGAAAGTAGTCTTGTTGGCAACAATTACCGTCAACCAGGGTTTGGTTTTCATTTTATATGATTTAGTCGCTGTTCGCGAGGCGTCAAGAAACTGAGAAACGAGGCTAAAAAAAAAAAAACAAGTATAGTGCTAATTAGCAGTTGATTTTAATTATACATAGTTGAGTGCTTGGCTGAACGGTCTGCAGGGCTTAATATATGTCGTAAAGTGATTCTCAAGACTGGTATGTTAGCAATGAGGTCTCTATACGAACCAGATAGAAGAATAACTAAAATGTAGAGTAGATTATGTGTAACTCCAAGATAAACAGTTTGTTTGTGCTTTTTGCTGTCAGATACTGAGAGTCGTTTGCTTTTATACCCATGCAGGGAAGCACGCCGGAGTATCACGCCTCCCGTGTAGAAAAGAGTCTTTGATTTCATTTTGTGTGACTCTTCTGTGGCTAATTCAACAACAGGAAGAATAGACTCAGTTAATAAATCGGCCGACGACTTAAAGAAAGACTGTGATCCTAAGTAATGTGAGAAAATGAACGAAAACAAAAATGCAACTTAAGAAGAGCTTAATGGTAAAAAAGCATGTTGAGAAAAGAAAATATGTTAAGAAAATGCCTTGTCTATGTTATGACAAGCGATTATCCTTCTATCTGCTTTAATTACAACTTTCTCGAAACGACCAAAAAAAGAACACTTTCAAAGAAGAATATCAAGTCGGTACAGCCTGGGAGCGTGATAAAAGCCATATTGCCTACGGAAGTCGTACCTAACAGTCATGAACTAGGTTGGATAAAGTAGTACTTTCTTTGTGCTGTGTGTAAGAAAATAAAGCTCAAAGTCCAAATACAGTGAAGCTTATGTAAATACAGCGCTGTCTACTTCTGCCTTCTAAAAATGTTAGTAACTCTTAGTTGTCTCCTACCTGCATTTCCATAAAAGCATCCCAATATGAGTGGCTTTAGAAACTGGCAGTTGCGTCTCGTCATATTGCACACTACAACCCGCTTCTCAGTTCGAATCAACTGTGTTTAAACCAGTACTATCTCGGGAAATTTACGACAAAATGGCCGGAGTCTGTTGACAATAATGTTTCACCTAAAGGTCTAAGGTGGTATTTTATCTGTCAATAAGTGGGGATTCCAAATGTTTGAGCACGCGATGGGGAACATAATAGCAACAATGTGATTGGCTAGCCAGTGAGCCAACAGAACCACAGATAAGATAAGGTGCGACTGCCTCAGTACTAATCCGTAGTGACGGTAAACAGTAAAAAGTTCAGAGTAAATTGTTACTCAGGGCCAGAGTCAGGTATTTATCTCGATGTGGAAGGTTGGACCGTTTATCTACAGCGGAGTAACCTCTTTTATCGGTCAAGTCACTGTTTCCTCTGATAAAACAAAACAGGTTTAAACAAGGAATTTCTATGACGTTTCGAGGACGTGTACATAGCATAATGTAGTAGCCTAAATATTTTCTTATTTAAAAACGCAGTTGAATTTGTCTACTGATTCGACGAACCCTTTGGTCTATAAAGATCTAAACAGTTACTATGAAACCGTTCATATGGGTAATTATCACCAGTGCAGGTAGTTCTGCAGTTAACGTGGTAAAGTAAACACCAGGCTAGTGCAGATTATTTTTTAAATGAAAACATACGATGCGTATTTTGTGTACATTTGGCGATGCACCAAATTAGTATTGTTTACATAAGAAACACAAAGAAACATCCGTGAACTTTACCCTTGTAAACTGAAACAAGTACGTGAAAGAAAGTCAAGAATTTGTTACACCTGAGAGTAAAATGTACCTGACAGCTTCACTGATAAAATAGAATTGTGACCTAAGTTAGATCAGCGATATTGTTCTTCGATTCTTTAGGTTTAGCTGCTGTAATACGTCACATCTTTTCACGGTGGTCTAGTTATTAAAGCCAAGTTTAAACTGACCCAAACCCTGAATGATACTAGCATTCACACATTAGGCATGTGATATTTGTAAAAGTTCCCCCGTTCTGTCTTTAAACCAAGAAGGTATCGTTCTTCGCTAAGTTTCCAATTAAGTCAAAAGCGAATACTTTCAAGACTAATAGGATTTGCAGCAATCTCAAAAGCGTCATTTTCGTCGTGAAGTAATGCTATCTCTGCTCGAGGTCTTGGTTATATTATAGAACAAAGCTATTGAGAAAGGACATGCCTTGGAGCTCAGACCGACAGAATGAGTCACTCAGTTCAAAGTGATCTTTTGCAATTAGAGAACGTTACGATGAAACGCGAATGCTTTAAGTGGATTTCATCTACCTGTATGAAAAGGTTACAGTTTACAAGTTTGGCTCTTCACATTCGGAAGTTGGGAGAACTTTCTACGTTTGACGGCATACAAAGAACTTGAAGCCACAGGAATGCACTATCGGTGCATATACATTTTCCGTCTATTCATGTCGACATTCTTGGCCCGAAAACAGGTGACGAAAAAAACAAACAAAAATACGTAACTGTGGCATAGAGGTTAAATCTATTTTCTAATAGGAAGCTGAAAGTTTTATCATTTTGACTGTCACGTACTCGGATCTCTAATTAGCTTAAGTACTGGGCATAACGTGTTCGGGTCATTTCGCTGCACGGAAACGTTCACCTCTAAAAATGCCATTAAGACCGAATAACAACACGTCGCTCATTATTTAACCGCACGAAATCAATTAGGGATTAAAATAGGACTTTAATGGCCTTTTTGATTTTACAGTTGCTTCCGTCCATCTTGTCGCAATTTTACCGTGCATCGAACAATCTCGCAAAGAGTTTTTGAGTCGAATTTTCCTCGGTGAAAACATTAACAGGAACATTTTCCGGAGGTGGTGCATCGCTGAACTCCAGTCTACCATAAAAAGTATTTTAACCATGACTATAACTCAGATATTTATCTCAATTTTCATTCTTGCACTAGTTAAGAGTTCTTGGCGACCTTGGATTTCAAGGTGTGATTTAATTAATGGTAGATTCTCATGCTAAGTGCACAAAGCTCTTAAGTATTCTCTAAACTACGATTTAGGAGTTTAACACAATATTCATTTGAAGACTTCGCTTGCTCGTGTGTCTGTTTGACTATACCATGGAGCTAAAATTAATAGTTTAAGAATGTTACTTAGATCAGGAAGTCATATTTTTAGATAAGGCTCCCATTTAGTAGAATATAATTTTCTACCCGCACAATGGATAGCATTATATTCTTGTAATCTAAATAATGTCAAATTACTTCTCTTCGAGTTGTGGCTTAGTATTCACAATCCTACGATTTAACCAAGGTTGATAAAAAAGTGATCAATCCATTCTTTGCAACGAACTAATCACATGGAAATTGAGTTACAAAAGAGACAAAAATGTCTGGAATTTTTTTCAACATTTCGTTATTGGTCTGATAAATAACTGCCATATCACGCCAGGTGTGAATCTGTAGATTCGATAAAATAACTGTAACCTATCAGCTAACAAGTAGATTGAATTAAAAGAGATGAACACTCTGAGGTGTTGCCATCTTTCATTTTTTCAGATCACGCTTACACATTCCCAAAAATGCACAGTTTCGATTGTATCACGCTGCAGCCGGTATTCGTACAGAAATCGATATCAAAACATAATTAAACTTCCCCGGAGCAGAACAGGAAATAACGTTATTGCATGATCGTACATCAAAAACGTGGATCACGTAGACAACAACTTGAACTCTTCACAAGTTTTAGGACAAGGTTAAAAGCATTTGCAAGAGCGAGCTATGACGCGATCCGGAGCAGCGCTTAAGGGAAGCTGGGTTCAGGTAACAGCAGTTGATGTCAGTGGCAGGTACACATCGACGTAATCTGAGTTACTTACAGACGAGATCGTGCAAAGAAACAAGAAGCAGCTTACCTGCGCGCCGTGTAGAGTCGTCTTGTGTTTCGATTCCTTGCGCCTGAATCGCCTGAAACGAAAACATTTCACGCTAAGCAATATAAAAGGTCAATAACAGTCGAGGCAGACGTTGTCCCATGAACATGCAAATGGCATTCCTATGCACTTGAAAGTACGATTGTGATCAGAATTGGCGCCAAATTTCTCGTATTTGTTGATACATGTTCACTGAGTTAGGTTTTAGTACTAGTTTTCAAGACAGATACAGGAACTGTGTACTTCCTGTGTATATTCAAATGGAACCAAAGTACAGAAAAACTACTCCTTGGTTGAGTTAACATTTCTTGAAAACCGGCAGAGATGTTACCGTTCACTAAGTCTTTACTGATTTCACTTGTTTATTCTTATGACCGCTTATCAACAGAACTTTTCTCTGTCTAATTGATATGAAACATGCTGATTTTTTCAGATACCTGGGATTTGTCTCAAGCAAGGCCGGTACTCCACATGGAAGGGCCTCGGTTCCTTGAACAACCGAACAATGAGCCGCAATATCAATGATAATTTTTTCTTCTTTGATATCGTGATATTGGCACTATATATTTTCAAACAAACAGTCGTACATCACGGTTCGCACATCTTGAAAAGTTAAGCCTCGGCAAGTTCTTCGTTTGTAATCCATACTAAGCCTCTTCAGTCTTAACCATTCTTGTTCCTTTATGGTTTAATATTGTCTCTTTGGTGTTTTTGTATCTTAGTAAACTACAATTTTCAGGTTTCTTTCCATTTTTGTCTATGAAAAGCCTTTCAGTGTTATTTCCTCAGGAGACAGCTTTGACTCTTTGTGCAAAGGACACTTTAAGTTTCTTTGTTGCTAATAGTTTTTGTTTTTGTTCTTCTTTCAAACAAGTCAAAACGAGCTTTATTAACTCACTGACACTCTTTGTCTTATTTGCTCGTGCACGAAGACCGACATTCGAAACGAAAACTGGAAATGCCCTAATCAAGTTAAACTAAGTTAAACTAATAACACTGAGCAGAAGGTGCAATGTGCCGAGGGCGGTCAGCTGCTAATGACTAAGCAGAAATGATGCAACCATGTAATTACGTGTTCCTTATAATATATGATCTTATAGCATGGTTATAATTATACAGTATCGGTATGTTCAGTTAAACACAAAAAATTTGGAGAGTTTTAAAATTGTTACCTTTGATGATTTACTGTTGGATCTTGTAGCCCCACTCAGCTCTATACTTTCATTAAACAGACTCGTATTTATCCAACAAATTATGCATCACTGTTGATGTATTAATGCATGGCATGTGACCCCATACATATACATTTAAGTAAGCGGAACTAATACAAGGAGGGGGGGGGGGGGGGGGTTACTCCCGTAATTTTCGGTAGGTGTGTACCGTGAAATGACGCAAATTGATACCATCTTTGCACAAACCCGAAAAATGACTCAAAAAAGCTAAGAATGGCGTAAATGGGCCCGTTATGTTTCCATTTCTGTAACACTGGAAAATACGCATTAAGCATAGCTTTTGTTTTTGTGTTTGGCTGGGCATTATAGCATTGGAATTGTAGCTCATCATCAATTGAAGTACCATATCCAGGAACTCAATGCCAACTGGGACAAATAATAGCCTATTTTAATTTAAGGAGCGCGAACCTCAAAAACCAGACCCTATTCCGCGGCATATACCTATTTGGCCATTACGTGAGAGAACCCCCCCCCCCCCCCGGCATGCTTCAGGACTATGCATCAGTGAAGCCTAGTACAGCGGAACTACAATATCACAATACACAGACCCTACACACAACCACAAAGTTGACATGCCACATCAGAATTTGCGCATCATCAGAATTACACAGCAGAATCATACAAATTAAATCTCTACAAAACAAAAAGCACGGTATTTCGCAGGAGAACGGGTGTTTCTAATAACGTTCTGCAAAACATTTTAGAACGAAAAGCATGTTGGAATGACTCCATGTCATCCTATCAAGTTCGAAGTACATGATAGAATTGATGCTCTCAAGTGCTTTGAACTTTGTAGGGATGACACGGGGTCATCGAGACGTCCCAATTTTATGTATCGCTTCTTTTCGTTCTAAAGTAAATTTATGTTTCTACGTTAAGAAGAAAATTCGCATGTACTTGGATACGCTGATTAAGAGAGGGAAAGTACAGCTTGTATTTCTATTTTACTGCACCTCGTTGTCGTTTTCGTCCGCACTTCCGGGATACGTGAAAGCACCCTGTGATGACGAACTAGTCCCCTCACTGTCCTCCTCGGTCGGGGAATACGTTTCAGGGCTTGGAGAAGAGAGAATGTCCTCAAGAGATGAAGCCTCCATGCGCTGATCAAAGAAGAAAAATAAGTGCAAAATGCAGTTTGGGGTGCATACAGCAAAACCGGTCTTACATGAGAAACAAACAGCCTTGATATGACGAGCAGATGGTAAAGAGCTTTCTCCTGACGTTTTTTTTTAAGTAAAATGCTGTTTTAGAGGCGCGCCCCGAAGAGTGAACCAAAACAAAAGTACGAAGGGTGAGAGAGAAGTACGTAAGGCGAAAGTGGCAAGCTTTCAAAACGTTTTAGTCCTAGAATACTACAGCAACTAATAACAGTAATAAAATCTATTTACGCGGGGACACTGCAGAAACTTAAGACGTGGCCGGACAAAAAGAAACAATTCGCAACAAGTGCTAGCAGTTACAGTGTCGGTTCAGAGTGCAAGCTTTAAATGTTAGTTTAATCCTCTCACCCGCCAAGAGCGTCATGTGTCACTAAAGACAATTACATGCTCAATATTTGTATTAAATTTGAACAGCAGAAAGGTCTTGCCGAGTGGATAGCCGGATCTGTCTTTTGAAAGCATAAAATCATACTCCAACATTTGATAATAACCTTTACATCAAGAGGAGTAAGGTATTTTTTTAACCTTTTTAACGTTTTTGTTCTGAGTGCTTTAAAATAAAGCTGTGACTTCCCCTATGGTTGTTAGTATATGGCATACAAACAATACCTTTCAAATGGTATACTATGTACGGTCTTTGGGTCTCTAAT
>OMLO01000108.1_pt1 | contig 39465 bp, 33 predicted proteins | sample 1674811 | NCBI WGS metagenome assembly OMLO01 (sample SAMN06265003, study PRJEB25207) | coral metagenome | isolation source: Coral host | place: Mexico:La Bocana,Puerto Morelos, Mexico | collected 2008-11-13
AGTCAGATTGGATCATTTCCCCAAGTAGGGGTGAAAACAAAAATATTTGAAACCACCACCTAGAAAATAATCATCTGACACCCCCACTCCCTCCCAAACCCAGAAAGCACAAAAAAAATGCCCCGCCTCTTTTCTTACGGTGGTAATGAAGGAGTTCTGGGTCGTCTTCCTGTGAATAGCGTTGAGTGGCGATCATAATTTGGGATCTAAGCCATCTGAATGCCCTCCCTGAAACGAACATAGCCCCACTTTTGGCTATATTATTTTCAGGGAAGGTAAATGTCATCCCAAGATTTTGTTGGTTATTTTGGAGTTGCTAAACCACCACCTTCCACGTGAATTTTCGGGGGTGTACGACAGCATGTTCTATTGGGGGAGGGTAATTTCGATTGCTTATTACACCCAAGATATCGGACACTCAAGGAACATCAACATGTCGATTGCTGTAGTTTCAAATGATTTTTTTAAGGGGCCCTGCATAAAGACAACAGTAGATAGTGAAGGTTAATAGGATTTCCTTCATAAAAATCAACAGATTGTTTGTTTATCCACTGTGAACCAGGGCTTTGGCAAGCCCCCACCCTTTTTCATTGAAGATTCGCTGTGAGTTTTGCAGGCGTTTCTTATCACTGTTTTACGAAGTAGCTTTTATAGGTGCTCCCCCTGGAATGATTCAAGTGACAGTTTTCCGTGCTGGGTTGTAAACAGAATGTATCTTCCAAGCATCATCCCTGGAAGTTGAAAGACTCTTTTTTAAATGTTGTTTCTGCAATGACTATTGTTTCAGTGGTTTTTTTCATTTTTTTCATCAACAATTGCAGGGGACTATTCTATTTAATTTTCTCTTGGACTTCCAGGATCATGGCATTTCAGGTTTTCAATGGTTTTCGTTGATGTGTGAGAGTTGTTTTTTTCGATCGCGTATGACCTGTTATTTCCTGCTGGCATTTTGGGAGCGGACAGACTTTTACACTGTTCAGGGGCAAGAACTACACCCCCTGAAACTAAAAGTTCGCACCTGAAAATTGGCCGAAACCCAAAAGGAAACGATCGGATTCCAAGCATCCATTTTCAGGTGCGATGTTGTTAGTTTCAGGGAGGATAAATTTCATCATAATTCACCAGGTATACCACAATTTTTGTTGATGATTTTTGGATTCGGTTTTCCCTTACTAAACCACCATCTTTAACGTTCGACACGTTCCACGTGAATTTTCAATCCCATTGAATAGGAATGTAGGGGTACTTCCCTTCCATATAGGACATATACCTCGATTCTTAGAAAATAGCACTGAACGGCCCAACCTCGTTGGAGATCGTCCCCAATGCAGCGCGTATTCGGAGATCTGCCATGCGTTGATTTTTTGGGTGCGTTGTTTTTTGGGACAGGAGAATATGGCACAAGGAAACCTCAATGACATGTGTGTGTGTGTGTAAATAAAGATATGTTTATATGAAAATTAAATGAATATCTGGAAGCCCAAACATTTTTTTCCGAAATAGTTCTTGGCATTGGTAGTTGTACGAACCACTTGTGTTTTGTAAGGCAGTTTATGGTCTGCCATCTTCCAACAAGATCCAAAATAGCAAATCTAATCTAAATCTAATCTAGGGTTAAATATCAATAACATAGCTACCACATAGAAAGGTCCAACACAAAAGGCAAAGAACAGAATCATGAATATGATGACATTGGTTGAAACATTGAATTACTTCGTGATAATATGGATTGGAGTGTCACTTTACAAGAAATAATAAAGTGGGAAAAGATACACCAAAAGCATTGGATATTTCTGGATACTTGAAGCCACCCCAACCGTTTAAGCCCAATGTTGAAAAACGCTTTCGCCCGCTGAGCCTCCATAGTCTACCTCGCTAACTGGTAGATCTACGTCCACTTCCTTTGTGTTTTCCCTGTTGGGTTCCACCCTCCTAGTCTTCTTTTGCTCAAGGCAGCGTTTTGCGAACTCAGCTGCAGGTTGTTTACTCTTGTCTGCCCGCTCGACCCACGTAGAGCAAGCCTCCGGTAGTTCGCCTAGCAACTCCTGTCCAATGGTTCCTCTCGGCACTAGTCTTCCAATGGATCTCTTCGCCGCAACTCACTCACGGAAGTTGAGCTGAGGCACTCTTTCTTGCCTTGTCAAATGGCCAGGACACTGAGGCTTAGATTTTGGATCAGGCGCGGTGCGCTCCTCAGCCTGATTCCTCCTTGTTCCTTTTGGTCTCGTGTCTTCTCCTCCTGCGTTTTCTCGGCACGGTGCTACCCGCTACCAAGTTAGATCCTTCTGCCTTCTGTGAGCACAAGGCCGCTATTCCTTCTTGCTCTGCGCCTCTTTAGGAATGGTTTTTCGCCGCTTGGAAGCTCAGATCGCCCAGGCTCCACCAAGATCACTTGATCTGCTTCCACCACCGTCCCTGATGAATTGCCCCGGCCTAGCAATTCAGGGTATGCTTCTCCAGCTCGCAGCCACTGGTGATGCGGAGCTGACCGCAATCACCAGGGCCTGGTAGCAACCTAGGGCTTCGCTACCATGCAAGAAGCGCCCTACCTTGCTTTTTACTTGGGCACTTGATTTCAGAGGGGCTACATCAGTAGCTCAGGTTTATGAAGTGAAACATGCACTGCTATACATGAGTACCTGGGTACATGGTAAGAATAAGCTATAATATCATGGCAAAGGGACATGAAAGTGACATGAATCCGCGATGAATTTGAGGAATCTGACACAACATGAAGGCTGCTGTGAAATTGACGTGAAAGTGACATGAAAGTCACATGAATCTGGCATAAGTTCAAGGCCGCTGTGAAAGTGACATGCATCTGACTAAAGTTTAATGCGGCTGTGAAACTGACATGAAAGATTGAGGCTGCTGTGAAAGTGACATGAAACTAACATGAAACTGTAACCATGTGTTTTTCATATTCTATGTCAAACATAATATTATATTGCATGTCGAGGCGGTGGCAGATTCATGGTAGATTAATGCAGATTCAGGGCAGATTCATGGCAGATGCATGAAATATAGGTCAAAAGACAGTCTGTTCAAATAAAAGTGAAACTTCAGAATTGTGATACATCTTGAATAAATCTAAATAGATTGTTGGTTGTTCAATTTCAACGTGTTTCACCTTATGTTTTGTTCAAATGGGGACTTTAATTAATTCACCAATGATGTTAATTTTTGAATCCAAAATCCGAAAAAATGATCAAAATTTAGGGTTATAAGGAACACCCAAACCAACAACCCAAACCAACAGCTAAGGGTAACCTGATACACACCACGAAACAAATAATAGAACCTGGGAGGCAAACCGAAGCTTGTTGTCAAGTTGCAGTGCCCTCCCTGCTCCTTCTTTCACAGAATGAATCTGGGGTCACTGCATATCATGATCTACTGCCGAAAACCTCGCATAAAAAAAGGACATCAACAACAATTGCCAAAAGTACTCTGCAACTATTGCACGCCGCAAAACTTCCGCACGAAGGAACTTAAAGGAACCATCCAAAAGTATTTCTCAGCGAATTGAAGTTCCAGAGGACACGGACGAAACATTTGGGCAGTGGCAAGATAATACGTCAGCTCAAAATATTTTCACACAACAACTTCTGGCAATTGACAGGTCAAAGGGTGCGGATGCATCGCAGGACGCCATTGCATCAAACACTCTCTTTGGAGCTGCTTCATCTCCAAGTTGTTCTTGCAGTTTCTTGGTACCCGTCAGTTCCAGCGCGAGTGGTGACACGATCCTACTGGTAATGATCATTACATCATTCGTTGGGAGATATTGGAATCCCTACCAGCAAATGGACCATCAATTTAAGGTGGCTGCCATCGGGAAATTCCATGTACAAGTCGCTCTATTCTCCAGAAATGGCTAGATCGGCTACATGATCCCCACTTCATGTTATGAGCTGAACTGGCTTCGGCAGACACAGCCATCAATTCTGCACCTCCGAAGGGAAAAAACACACAATTGAAGTCCAGTACTTCAATCTGAAGTGCAAGCAGCGTACAGTGTTTTCAGAGCTGAGCCTACTTTTACCTTGGATGGAGCGCCAAGTGTGAAAACAGATCGCCACCATGTTTCTTGCCAGCCTTGAAATCGTTGAAAACATGGAGTTTCTAAAGTCGGCTCAGGCGCTGCCTGCAAAAACCAAATAGATTTGACACATCAGATTTAAAGAAGACGAAACAAGACAAGTTTTGATGTCATCTTCAATTTTTTTCAAATCTTGAATTTTCTCCCAAGGGCTTTGTGTTCAAAAAGTGCGGATGAAGAACCTTTCAAGCTTGAGTTGATGCGTCTTGGATGAATGCTGCATCTTTCCTCAGAAAGTCCGAGGCATACCTTGGGTTTGCAAAAGATCACAAGTCACCCCAAAAACGAGCTCTGAACAGATCCAAATCGCAAGCCGTGTACAGCAGTCATTCCTTCTTTCCCTTGATCGCAGTTTTGGTTGTTACCTCGAATGCAATCAAATAAGTATGTGCTGAGAGACTGACATCAAGGCTCTTTTACTTTGCCGCGCAGCTGCTTTAACCACCTCGCGGTCACCCTTCAGATCCTGTCAAGACAAAGAGCCGCAAAGTCAATCATGGCATCACAACTTGATAAGATCCTTTTCTATGAACGTCTTTTCTGGACCTCCCCAGCATAGAGCAGTGCCATTCCACGTTTCTGTACAGCTGCCAAAACTAAATCACGATCCTGTCGCCATCAACAGAGCTCACTCTAACTCCAATCAAAGCTTTTGACACGTCAACCCATTTTATTGCAGCTCGGAAGAAAAGCCGTTGCCATCGAACAAAAAACATGTCCGGAGGACGCCACACAGGTCCTGTAGAGACATTTGAGATCACCGAACACATGGCATGAGTCCACAAAATAGGGGAAGAAATTACGTTTTACACTGTACACAAATACAGTTCAGGGCAGTGCACCTGCAAAGCGTAGGCCAAGGCTCCACCGTTCTCCTTGACAACTCGTAGGACAACCTGTGCACCGAAACATCTGGAAAATTCCTTTTCATCGGACAAGTTCCCGCTTCGAGTGGCAGAACCAGAAAGACAGCAAAACAAGAAACCTCTGAACAGATCCAACCTCTTTGTCTGCCTGGAGCACACTTGAAGCCCACCTCCCAAACACATCAGAGAAGTGTTCACTATTCAACGGACATTGAAAAAACTAGTAATTGTCTCTCTAAAGCCAAGTCTCTCTAAGACCAATCATAGGTCAGCACATCAGCGCTGTCCCATTTTTGGACACTGCACACATGACAACCTTCAGATTTGATGTATTTAGAACAAATGGATGCAAATGGCTGAAAACCATGCCCGGTCTCTGTTGTGATATCATCTGAGATTTTTTTCTCAAATGAAGCAAGTGGCCTCCCAATCATCCTTGAAATCTGGCGCATGTTGCAAGGCGAGTCCTGACGTTACATCAGGACACCATGGCTGCGGGCGAACCTTCGCGTTATCAAAGCCATTCAACCCAACTGTTTCCGACCTCAGCCCTAAAATGGTCTTTAAAAATCAAACAATCAAATTCGGTGCTTCACTCCAATTTGACTGTGCGCTGTGTTTTTCCCTGATTTTTTCTTTGACAAACTGAAACTCAGAATCAAACCGTTCGCCCAACAAGTTTCCGCAACTTTATAATTGCTGTCACAGCCTGGGCACATAAGATTGCGTCAGCCACCAACAACGCCGTAACATGAGAGTTCATCCATCCAGCATATAAAGCAACCACCTAGCATGCAGAAAATTCGCTGGAACCACCTAGAATGCAGAAAATTCAAGCTGCTCGAATTTGGTCCATGCCGAGTGCAATCCCATAAGATGAAAATTCATCTAGCAAAGGCATATACAACAACCACGTAACATGCAGACAATTCCAGCTGCTCGAATTTGGTCCATTTCCAGAGCAATCCCATAAGATGAAAATTCATCCAACATAAACAGCAGCCGCCTAGCATGCAGAAAGTTCAAGCTGATTAAATCAACTGATGTCACCGATCGCTCAAATAGCAATCCTGTTTGATGACTGGGGACGAAGCTGCTGATCATTGTCGGGCTTAGAGATTGGGAGCTGTCCATCTATACATTGCTTTACAGGGTGGCCGAGGGTGGGCCAAGCAAAATTCAGAGAAAAAGGACAACTGTGTGAAATGCTATGTTCATCAAGATTGACATGTTGCTACATGTTTGACATCTCAAACTGTGAGCCACACGCTCTCTGAAACATCAAATGATTTTTCTCACCTCACACGATTTAATGCGTTTTCCGTTGGATTGCCTGCTTAAATCAACTGATGTGACCGATCGCTCAAATAGCAATCCTCTGTGATGACTGGAGACGAAGCTGCTGATCATTGTCTCCCCCTTTGATTACAACGAGCTGCTTCCATGAAACCTCTACGTCAAGAGCATCATGAACTGCACCAAGCTGCGCTATCACGCGTGTTAGGCCAGCAGGTGCGTAGCACTCCAAATATAAATCAATACCCACTGTGGAAAATCCGCAATGATAAATGCAATCCGAAAGCAATTGAAATCACATGGAAATACAGCGAAGAAAGTGAAGCACTTCTTTTTGCAGCTTTTGGTTGCGACCACATCCAAGTCTATCTCAAACATATTGTTGAGACCACGTTGCAATCCAAATTGCAAAGGTAAAGTGTCAAGCCACGCACCCCACCTTCAGAAGCGAAGACACTGCACCCCTTTCACCACGGGGTCTTATCCTCATGCCTTTTGCGCTTGCGACGTCTAGAGACTTCGCCTTGCAGAAACTTCGCCTCGGTCTTCATCGTATCTAATTCATCAAGCATCATTTCAAATTCACTGCTCACCAAGCTTGTGCTTACGGAGGCAGAAGGCCAAAATGGACAGCGTTAGCGCATACTCATGATGTTTTTGCAAGGATCAACAAATGTTGCCCAGGTGAAAGTGCTTCACACAAACATGCGCCTTGGGGTTTCACATTTAAAAATAATGAACGGGTCTTTGCAACTTCCGAAGAGGCTGCCTATCCCATGGAACTTGCATCCGAAATTGCAATGGCTTTCAAAGACGTTTTGCATGCAAGCTCAGCAGAAGTTGAAACCCATTGCGACTTCTCCTCACAGAAAAGGAAAGGGGCCTCACTCGGCCTCACCTCGACAGAAAACCATCTGGCAAGCATCCTGTCGCTATTGAGAGTTTTTCAACAAAGCAACTGTTCCAATGACTGAGGCGCCAAAGCACCATGTAGGCGTGAACAGTTTGTCTTTGCTGGATGTTGTGCTCAAGCTTCGTCGTTTAAACCTAAAATGTTTCGGATAAATGTCGTTTTGCCGAGTGGTCATGCTGAACTTCTGACGCTGCTCCCTTCTTCCACCGTTCAAGATATTCAGACAAAAACTGAAGAAGCCTTTGGGAAAAGGTGCTTGAAACTTGTCACTGCCAAGAATCGAGTCCTCATCGAGTTCGAGCAAACAATTGAAGAAGCCGAAATTGAGGACGGAGAGTGTCTGACGGCCGCGGTGCTTCGACCACAACTGGCGGCAACGAGCAACAGTGCTTTTGCTTTGTTGTGTCATGGACATAGCGCAGTTGTTACCTGGGGGGATGCTCTCTATGGCGGCGACAGTTCGGTAGCTCGAGATCGGTTCAAGGGTGTGCAACAGATTCGGGCCACAAGTTGTGCCTTTGCCGCGATTCGGGAAGACCTGGGGCCATGGGGTCTATGGCGGTGACAGTTCTGCAGTTCAAGATCAGCTCAAAGGAGTGCAGCAGATTCAAGCCACGGAAACGGACTTCGCTGCTATTCTGGTTGATGACCTGGGGCGCTGGCAACAGTTGTGCAGTTCATGATCAACTCAAGGGTGTGCAGCAGATTCAGGCCACGACTTGTGCCTTTGCTGCGATGCCACGGCGGATCCATCTGCGAGAATCGCGGCGGTAAGGCACTCTCCGTCCTCTATTTTTGCTTCTTCAATTCTTTGTTGTCTATCGACCAGAACCCGATTCTCGGCAGTAACAAGTTGCAGCCAGGTGTTGCCGAAGGCTTCTTGAGTTTGAGTCAGAATATCTTGAACGGTAGAGCCAGGCGGCAGGCTCAGAAGTTCAGCACGTCCGCTCGACAAAACCACATTTATCTGCATCATTTTATCTCGAATATGGATGGAAAAAAGATCAGTTGGACAGCAGACAAGCTTTTATTCCCTGAGCCAAAGCGGTTGCGGTCTTTTAAGAAATTAATTTGCAGCACTTGTTTTATCTTTATGTATCGGTGTTGTAGGATATACTGAAAACCAACTGCACACTCGACCACGGACTTTATATTAATTCACTTTTTCCGCGTAGGTGACAATGGGATATCCAAGTCTTAATTCGGACCGGCTGCACGACGAAGTTTGGCTCACACCAAAGATCACGAATGCACATGATAAGTCTCAAGGGAACGACGAATGCAACCACAAGGTTTTAAGACTGGACTCTGTCAAGCTTCAACTCAAGTGAGAAGATTACTACCCCCTCTTAACCGATCTTGGAACTCAGCACCTCGGAAATGACACTGGCTAAGGTGGAACCCACCTCCCTGCGCACGACACCTCCATGAACAAGCCACTCAGAGTTATTCCGCGATGGTCTGTCTGAAGGATTTGATGGCGAAGGGACTCGAGCATACCAAGGAAAGAAAGCACCATCATGCTCAACACGAAGAAGGACATCGATCAATGCAAACGCAACTTTAGATCTTCCACCAGCGGATATGGCAACATCGCGAGCAGAATTGTTATCAATGAAACAGACAACCAACGAATGCTTAATGAGATCCAGCCACAGTTTAATTGCAAGAATCACAGTTAACAGCTCAGCTTCAAAGATGATGGTCTTTTTCTTGGATCCCCCCAACGCAGCAATCTGATCATCACTCAAACACACTGAGAAAAATTGTTGCATCTGACCTGACATGTCGACGAGTATACCACCTAAGCCGCAGACCCACGAAGGATGGTCAGGTTCGTAACACGCGTCCGTGAACAGGTACCAACATGCACCCGTCGCCATGCTGATTATTCGGGGCCGCCCACTAGCTAATCTTTCACTGAAAAGTTTCAACAAGAACCTACAACGAGAACTCAATGCACTACTAGACGACCCAAATGCGTGCTCGGTGATTTCTTTTAAACACAGCTTGCCCAATCGTCCAAACAACTGACCGTCAGCAAATTGAAGCCTGCCACGCAAACGAACCGCTTGCTTCATTTCAAGTCGACCTGACTCCAACACTTGTTTGATAACGCCACACACTTCAGAGATTCGATTTTCAGTGTTTGAGAACTCCACCCAACCTGGTTCGAAGTTGGCTAAAGATATACTGATGCCCAACGCGTTGAAACGATCTGAAAAAGGTGAGGCTTTATCGCCCTCCCGTGCGAATTGCCATCCTAGTAAATCGAACAACAAAGACACTGATGCTTCGGTGTTGGCTGCACCCTCTGACGTCGACAAGGTAATAAAATCATCATAAAAATTTGACCAGCACACCTTAAGACATTTGCAACCTATCCACCAAAGGCATCTGGCAATCCTCAAGAACGAATAAACGGATCTTGTGGCCCCAAAAGGAACTGCTAACATTTGAAACACTTCAGGCTGTCTAGTGCGTGGGTTGAAGCAAACGATGTAAGAAAAAGGAAGACTGTCCTCACTGATTCCCAGTTGGCGGTAGGCAGATTTCAAATCGAATGTCTTACCCAAAACGGGTCCTGCAAAACGTTCCAAGAACCCTAAGGCTAAGGATGCGGCCACGTCAGTGGTATGAGGTCTGGGGGTTTCGTTTGTCTGCACCGTCATGTTTATGAAGGATCCACTAAGGTCGTCTATTAATCGAATTTTATTTGGTTGCTTGAGACCGAAACGCCGGCTAAGCACCGAACCATCAGGCAAGGATTCAAAGCTGATGGGTCCCCTGAGCCAGCCCTCATCCCGTTCCTCAAGCGTCTTTTCATACACTGTATTGTCAACTTCGGCATCACCACTTGAACGTGCACCATGAAAAATCTTCTTGTTTACGTCACGTGAATTTCCAACTAACTCTTCGACACTAAGACTAGTGGCTTTGAAACACTTGTCAAACACACCTGTGCATGGCACCTGCCCCACAAGCTTAGTGCCCTCCATGATCTCCTGGATTACCCCCAAGTCCTGGTAACCCTCAGTCTGCAAAATTTCAGCCAAAAGAAGAATTCGCTTGGATCGCAAAATTCTTTTTAGATGAGGGGGCAAATTGTCCTTTAATGCATTTTCCTCTGGGACCAAGGCTTTAGCCCTGTCCACCCATTTAGAAAACCACTTGGCCCTCAAGTCTGCAAGTTCCCCACATGACATGTTCACCGTGCAAGACAAAGCATCCTCTAAGGCTGGTGGCAACAATGCATTGAAAGATCTAGGATGTCCTTTTTCGATAGCTTTACAAACGAACTCCTCTTCTGACCATGGGATGCCCCAAAACTGGCTAGCCATAAAAACTCCCCCACTTGACCGGAATTCAGTTACTCTGAGAAGCTGTGAGTCGCTCGGGATACAATCTGCTGTGGCTGTGCATTCTGGCGGGATACACAAAGATGCTTTGCATCTCTGCATGGTTTTGTGTGGCAACACAGCCATGGCTTTGTGAGGTCCTTCTACTTTTACGACAAACTTATGTTCGGAAACCAATGGCGGTAATCTTGATGCTTTAGGTTGACTACCTGCTATGGCTCTCGTGGCAGCAAAAGAACTATGGGACCAGCCTTGGGGTTCTAAAATCCAACTGTATCCTTAGAATTGCCAAAGCAACCAAATGATATCTTGTGGAATATCTGAGAAGGACATCTGAATGCGACGAGCCGGATCAAATTGACTGAAATCTCCATTTGTGAGCCCATCTGCAGCAGTGTTTTCCTCCCGGGGCCTCATCATAAGTGGCCACCTAGTGGTCGAGCGCTTCAATGACAGATACTGGTTTGCAAGATTGTCCGTCCCACCACACAACGCCCAAGAAAGCCTCTGAAGCCATCCAAATGCAAACAGCGATGGCCTAGAAAAAGGTGGTCAGCCAATAAAGAGAGCTACGTGGATTCTCGATAACAATCGGAATGTTCAACGGTATCAATAAATTCACTAATTTGGTAACGAATTCATTTTATCTGTTTGCTGAAGACACTCTGGCACGATTTAGTGGACTCAGGAAAGGTAGCCCATTGGGCTGTGATGCACTTCTAAGTGGGACCGGTCCACGCAATGGCCTTCCTTTAGAATCTCGAATTACGATGGTCCTGGCAAGACTGCAAGTTCCGCACGGTGGAGCAATGAAGACACCTGCAAGCAGTGGTGATTTACACCATTCAAGACACAACTTCTGCCCCTGTTTGGTGGTTAGATCGCAAATTTTAATGGGTGCAATCTTGCTCAACATCTTATGGTCAACTCCAAACGCCGACTTGATGCCAATATGTTTCAAGTGTGCTGTTACCCTTCCGGAACCTGCAAACAACTCGATGATTACTGGGCATTCTTTTGGCAATTTTGAAGTTACACTTTCAACCGGTTTTTGAATTGGCATGCACATATGGGAGTCTGAGCTTTCAACACTTCCATGCCTGGGTTTCTTTGTAAGGGACTCCAAGGCTGCTGTTGTTTTGCGAGTGGACGAACCCACATTCTGCTCTGACGGAAAATTATCGGATTTGGCACCAAGCGTCGAACCGAATGCCTCGGTGGTTTGTTTATCCTCCAAAGATGCAACATCCGAATCGGAATGGCTTGAAACTGATATCACAGAAATGCCATCAAATGCTTTTTCCTCAGAGGACCTTTCAACACACGACTCTGCGGGAAAAATGTCACCAGCTCCAGAAGGATGCACTATTGTGGCCGCTTCCTGAACTGCCTCAGTGTTCCCAAGATTCTTTGGAGAATTTGGGGACGAACGATGGCTAGAGGTACATGCAATGAAGTTTACTGATTTCTCAGGATTACGATCCTCACAGCAGTCCTCAAACTTATCTAACTCAAAATTACACCTGTTGTCTAGAACAACATGGCTGGCGGATGCATCTTGTGACCTATCGACCCCTGACTCTTCGGCTGCTACAATTTGTCAATGCTTACTGTGATCCTTGATGCTGTGTGCCCCGAAACATTTGGCGCACACATGTTTGCCCTTTGGACATTCTCCTCCATCTGCTCCATCGGAACATCCTTCCAGGTTGTACTTGAAACACAGGTTTGCCCCATCAGGGGTGCGGCCCGTACCTCCAAGCTTGATGATACCATATGGCAGTCTCTGCCCTTTTCCTTTTCCCTTTCCTTTCTTGTCACCTTTTTGTTTCTTGTCCCATTGATTGTATATTTTATCTTTGCCCTTATCTTTTTCTTTGTCGCCCTTAGGATTTGGCTTCTTGGACTGCGGTAAAGGAAGCAAAGCGAATGAGACCTGATATGATTCCAAAGCACGCATGAGATGAACATCCAATGGCAGGTCCCCTGCAATGTCCCGCCTCGGTTTGATGCCATCCTCCAACAACTTCGACCATACCGCCTTGTCGGCAGCTACCAGCTGGCTCACACTGCATCTCGAATAGCCTGGAGGAGGCTCCCTGTGCAAATGGGCGAACAATGCACTGATATATCTGGTGTAGCAAGAATGGCTGATGATGTCTGCGAACACAAGCCCTAACCCTCTGCGTTCCAATGCTTCTTTAACTTGCAAACCACTATGTGCGTTTTCTGATGGGATGTCCTGGTGTTCTTTGAGCACAAGCTTGTCGGATTCAATTTCAATCTGCCTTGAGGGCGTCTTGGCATTGGTAACTTCATGAAGCCTACTCACACATCTCTCTGGCGCTAAGTACTTGAGCTCGTTGAGATGAGCCATCTGTGCACACGAATCTAAAAGCGAATGCCCTGGTTCGGTTGGGCCTTCCACATTCAGTCCCGTTAATGCAGTCTTCAAATTTTGCATCTTGAATTCTCTCTCTGAGGCTGGGACTTTCTTTGCTGCTGCTGCCTCGGGTGCCGTCACCTGCTCTTTGAGAGCTGCGAGGACCAGAGTATGAGCCTCAAACAAAAGCCTCTTCACCAAAGCAGCGTCTGCCAACCCAATGGAGGGGTCGACATCAGTTCTCAACCATGCTCTAAACGAATCCTCATTCAATGCTTGGCCAGGCTGGCCATGACTATATGCTAACACGCCTAGTGAGGTTATGCCTGATGCTTTCAAACGATTCTCGATGTGTGTGCTCAATCCTACATCTTTGCTCCTCTGAGCGAACTGTGCCCTCGAGTCTATCAATGAAGCCATGGCACGGAGCAGCCTATAAAAACGGACCCCACGAAGTCTTGTTTTTGATTAGTCCGAAGGCCAAAATTCCATTACTTCCTGGGGTGCGTGTGGTATAGGGTGTCACATGTGATCAAACTAACAATCGAGAATTTCCAACACAAGCAAAAGTTGCAAGGGAGATCAAGATTACTAATCAAAGTGACAAATCGAAAACAAAACGGATACGCTTGACATTTTGTTTACCAGGTACAGACAATAAACCTCAAAATAATTAAAAATACAAAAAAAATGTAAAAAAAAATGCAAGGCAAAATGCAAAAAAAACAAGGTTTTTTTCATAAATTTAAAAAATACACTTTTACAAGTTTGTGTTACGACAAAACTTAGTCAACTTGCAGCTTGCAATCTCCCAACACTGTTTCACTAACACTATAAAACAAAAAATGGGAAAAAAAACGCAATTTTTCAGAATCCAAAACCCCAAACCCACAAACCCAAATCAAAAATATAAAAAACAAAACCAAAATGCAAAAAAAAAATCTACATACAAAAACAGAAAACAAAAAATTGAAATACGAAATCCAAAATCCCACAACCAAAACCCAAAGCCACAATCCGAAAAACAAAATTTGAAATCCACCAAATCCTAAATCTGACATCCAAAATTCAAAGCAAAACCCCAAAACCAAAACCAAAAATCCAAAACCATTAAAACAAAATATCCAAAGCCCAAAATCCAAAAGCAACATCCAAAACCCAAAATCTGAGACAAGAAAACCAAAATCTCAATGCACAGAGTGACTAAAGCCAAAGTGCAAAACTCGGAAGTTCAAAATCCAAAATGAAACATCCGAAATCCAAAATCCAAAATCATAATCCAAAATCACAAATCCAAAATGTTGCAATATACGAAATCCGAAATCCAAAACCAAAACTTCAGTTAATGAGGGTGCTTGACTAGTGACTAGAGTAACTTTACCAAAGTAAAGTACTAAAGTAACTAAAGCATATCAAGTCACACCATGTTCTCTTCAATTTATCTTTGGTTTTCGTTTTCATGAAAGTGCGATTGTTGCAAATTGTTTTTTCTCGCTTTGGCTGTTGTAAGTTCCGAATATCTGCATCATCATCCTTATCGGACATACCCGCCCAAACTAGTTACAATAGTAAATATTAAATAGTATTAGTAACCGTATTGGACCGGACCTTAACCGAACCGCCTTACCATGTTCATTGACTGCACTCTCAGCTCATGGTCAGAAAAAGCGGCTCATTTCGCAATTTTGTTTTCCCACCACAATCCGACAAACATCGTAGCAGCACGTCGCCACATTTAAATCTAGGTCTGAAGCTCATGAGGCGAGTATAAATCTTCCCCAAAGGCCACCTCTGGGTGAAAGCATGTTTTACCTTCTTGTGCGCTAGTGAAATGCTATTTTTAATCCGACTGTCCCGAAACATCACCAACAAAAACAGCTTTGGATTGAACATCGTAAAAAAAAATCTTGGTAATATTGACTAGTGACTTGACTCGTGACTAGTGACAGTGAAAGATTGAACACCTGCAGTGGCCCAAGAAATCCAGAGTGCGGCGCACTCTCACGCCGGCAGCAAAACAAAACTACGAACCCGCCATGACCACAAGCTGCAAGCTACAGTTCAGTGACAGCAGCTACAGCTAAACTAAGGCCAAGGGCGCAAGGCTCATGAACATTTCAAAACATGAATCTCACGATAGGGCTGCCTTTGCAAAGGCCAAGAGGTGAGTCTGAATATCCGACTCAGAGACGCTGTCGCTACCAGCTAGTTCAACCATTTGAGCTTGGACCAGATCCTTTTGAGTTTTCTTGACCTTCGCTTTCGTGGCTTGGGTCAACATCGCTTCGATCTTGACTATGGTGGCCTCTTTGAAGGCACGATTGGCTTTGTCAAGCCCTTCCACAAGCAACGCCATTTTCTCAGAATCCTTGAAGAGCATGATCTTCTCATACTTGTCCACGAAGTCTTTGCTCTCAGTGATTGCCTGCAAGTTGCATCACGTCAGGACCAAAAAACAGAGTCTGAGTACAAATCGAAAATGATATTGCGCAAGCAAACAAACAGCATCACATGATTCTTGATTCCCTTTGGGTCCAAATCCAAGGTTGAGAGTTGAGACCCGCCCTCCATGCATCATCATCATCATCATCATCATCATCATCATCATCATCATCATCACCATCATTTGAAACCAGATCATCATCATCATAGTCATAGTCGTCATCAACATCATCGTCGTCATCATCGTCGTCATCATCGTCAAAACTATCTATCTCATGATCATCATCATCACCACCATAATCATCAACCCGCCGACGCGAGTCAGCTAATGATTTTATATTTTATTATATCTATCTATATGACTATATGACTATATGTCTTAAGTCTGAGGTTTTAAGTCTTGAGTCTTGAGTCGTATCATGACATGTAAATTTTACTACGATGTACAATGTACAATACAATACAAATCATCTGAATCTGAATCGCCTTGACTTGACGTGACTTGACATAACATAGGCTCGTGTGAAAATTCCAAAATGCCAAGTCAAGTCCAAATGATCCTGTCCGGTACTTGCCATGCATCATTATTGCCATTGCCAATTGGCCAAGTTTTCATTCACTGCCCAAAAAATATGAAATCCGGAATCCGGAATCCAAAGCCCAAAATCCCAAAACGAAACGACTTCAGGAGACTCTACCCGGATCCACAATCCGAAGCCGAAGTCCAAAAATTAGAAATCTAAAATTCAAAAAACAAAAGTAAAATAAAATGACCCTGAAAGGTGTTCAGTCAAGTTAAGTCTAGTGAGGTGTTCCGAACCCTGCCTGGTGCAGTGCCTCCTTCAAAGAAGTGACTCGTTTTCCTTTCACAGCCATGATAGTAGCATCTGCTTTCGCAATGGTCTCTTGCAAATTCTCAAAAGGCTGGTCTTTCCACATTTTGCTGGGCTCCAGCGTGACATCCAACAGCTGGACAGATTCACCCAACTTGCTCACCAAACTGCTGCAGAACCTGCGCCAATGTTCCAAAATGCCATCATGGTCCACAGCGATCTTGGAAAATGAAACACCTCGATCCAGCAAAGCGCATCCATCTTGCTGACTGACAGTAGCCACACTCCTGGAGTAGTCGACCAGTGCCTTCACCAAGCCGTTGAGGCTTTTTGCTGACAAAAGACCCGGGGAAGCACCAGAATCAGAATCGATTGGGGGCATGTCTGCAATAAGCTTCAGGATGATATCAATCTTTCGTCCAAGACTGAGTTCTTCTTTGAGAAGAGCATGATCACGATCCTTTTCAGAGCTGGAACTTAGATCCACCACGAACTTCTCCACAAACTCGAACATCCTGCTTGTGCAAGAACGATTCTGCACCTGCCAGAACCAGCTATGCGCATCCAATCAACTTGCAATCCGAAATCTAGAAGGCAAATCCGGCATCAAGGAGTACTCTGAGTACTTGACTACTTTATAAAGAGCAATTTTAGTTGCCACGGGAACGTTGCCCATGTAGGGCGCATACCCGCAGCAAGGCCAGAAAATGGAAGAACGGAACAAAATGGGTAATTGGTTGTTACGATTCGAATCGGTTGGACGTTTGGACCCCTTCATTCTGACCGTCTGGTCCTATAACTGGATTCTCTTACTTGACATTGTTTTTATGTCTATGTGATCTGTTGATTTTGGAATTTAGATTGTTGAATCAACTGTTGAATTTTTGAACCCAAGGCCCAGAATCGATTAACGAACAGCAAAGTACCAGCAAAAAAAAGGAACCAGGTATGTTTATACTTATACGTCTTAAGTCTCGAAGTCTAAAGTCTGGAGACTGAGTCGAATGTCAATGAAATAAAATTGTCGGATTGTCAAATAATAAAATACCTGGATGAACTTTGCAACATCAAAAGTGTGCAATGCAGTATCGATATGTCCGATATGTTCAAAAACAAATGTCTCACGTGCCTCTGCAATCAGCTTCTTGAAGAACAGACAGGTCATGCTGGAGACGCAGGCTTGGAACTCCTCGTGCAACGCACACCTTGAAGGCGTTCTACCCATGATTGAAGAAGCGCCCGGTCCACAGTGTCATTCTTGCGGAAGTCCTCCAGCTTGGCAAGGATGTCCTTCTGGGTGAAGTCGTTCTTGAGAGAGTCATGCCAACTCTGGAACTTAGCCAACGAATCCTTTGCCTTGGTGCCTTGATCATCAGCTTTGTTTTCAGCCAAAAGCTGGAAAATATCAATCAAAGGCTTGATCAAAGGCACTTGCGAGCCATCGACTTCTTCAACAGACTTCTTGGACATGAAAAAGTTGACCTTCTCAGTACAAACGAAAAATACTCTGCTTTCAAACTCAACATAGCCACCTCGCAGATTTTGGCGAAACTCCTTGAGGTTGGCCGCGGCCGTTTCCAACCACTCTGCTGACATCTGACCAGCAAAGCCTTCCATGCTCATATCATCCATGGCTTTCTGAAGCCGAGGCAAAAGAATTTTGCTGGTTGCAGCTGTCCGCCAAAACTCATCGCTCTGGGTCTTCCACCATGGGCTTGCAGACATGAGCTCTAACACTGGGCGTTCTGGGCCCATGCTGGAAGGCCCACCCATGCCTGATTTCATGGTTTTCGCCTTCTTGGCTTTGGTCACCAGCTCAACGTCCCCAATCCCAGATCCATAGATTCCAGCCTAGGCCAATTTTGAAATTGCAAAGCGTCAGAACGAAAGCCATGATGCATTGGCATTGGCATTGAGTTTGTTACATTGCCAAAAAAAAATCAAATCTTCAAATTCAAAACCTGACTGACTCTAAACTTTAGAGTCTAGACTGTAAACTCTAAATTCTGATAAACTGTGACCGGGTCTAGCTGCCTAGTTACTTGGACCTTCCCCAGCCAAAGCCGAGCCCTGAACTCCGTCGTCACGGGTCCTAAGCCTAGTCACCTAGTCACAGTCCTAATCACTAGTCACTAGTCTTAGTGACTTACTCTTGACCAAATTTACTGACTTACTATATCTTGCTATATCAGCCGCTTACTTACTAGCCCAACACCCAAAAAGCCAACAATTCAATGATTACATTTTACATGGCGGGAAATGGGTTCCTAGACCCTGTACGCCGTAGGGTTACTAAGACCAGGACTAACTAAGCCCTAAGTCAAGTTTTAAGCCTTTAGTATCAAAGAACCAACAACTGGAATTTTGGTATCCAGTGTAAAGTTTAATCAGTTTAATCTTGCCAAAAAAACACTTTCAATCCCCTAGCCCTAAAGGCCCTAAGGCCCCAAAGTACACCATTGTGTACGATCAGAATTTTATCATCACACCACCCCAACCCAATCTAATTCTCATCTAATCTATTGTCTGCGCTATTGAGATTTTGCCACGTTTTCATCCAGTTTGATGCGACTCAATTGTTACAGATATTATATCAGATCCGATTGACAAAACAAACTATAAATAAATTACTATATTGCTATATGTTAGGTAAGTATTCAATATCATCTTGATAATTTACAGTGCAATATTTTTCCATTTTCAGCTACAGCGAGAGTCGTTCTTGCTGCTTGCAACGGCAAGCGGCAAGCGGCAAACTTAGACTAGACTTCGACTTAGACTTAAACTTAAACTTAGACTTAGACTTAGACTCAGACCTGGACCTAGACTCTAAGAGTTCTAGAGTCTCTAGAGAGGATGCTTTAGACTCTGACTCTAGACTTAAGACCTAGGACCTAGGACCTATAGAACCGGACCATAGGACCTAGGACCAGGACCTAGACCTAGAAAAAAGCTGCGGCGCATCCTAGAAAAAAGCTGCGGCGCGAAGCGTGCGGAGAAAGGCGGGCCAATGAGCCAATGGCGCAGGCACAGCATGAAACGGCGCGAAGTGCTGACTTTCTCAGTCACTGAAGAGACTGAGGCAACTGTCTGAAGCCGTTCCTGTGAAAAGGAGCAGCCTTGGTCGCGAGTGACTGTGAGTGCCCTGTCACTGTCGACATGACAGCATGACGCATCTGACCACTTCGGCAGAAGATGGCGGTCCATGACCGCGTTGAGTTGAGCAGGGTAATCTTGCCACTAAGTCACTACGGATCCGGCCCAAGAAACACATCCGGGACGTCTCAACGATGTGCAGCGCTTCCTGCTAGCTAGCTGCTAGCTGCTCGCTGCTATATTGTATTTATCTGACCATGCTTGCTGATTCTGTTTATTGAATTATTGAATATTGCCACCTGCCAGCCTAGCAGCAGCCAGCCAATGTTTTGTGACAATGGGTGCTGAGTACTGAACTGAACTTTCACCACCATGTCAAAGTCAAAACTCAAAACATTGACATGACATGACATAACATAACTTAGTGACTTAGTGACTTAGTGACCTAGTGACTTAGTGACTTAGAGACTTAGACTTAGAGTCGACTTAGTGACTTAGTGACTTAGACTTAGATTTTAGTAAAGTAGCAGACCTTGGACCTTGTCACGCGGAAGCCGCTGAACCTCTGAAGTCTGTGTCTTCTCCGGAGGTCTTGGATGTCTCGCCATTCTCGAAGCTCCAGGACTTCTGGTACAAACACTGGCAACGTGCCTAGTGTCTTTCCCAGAGATGTCCCTTCATCACCTCGACGCTCCGACATCGCCAGACCTCCAGACCACAGCAGGATGTCTGGGTGTGGCAGGTTCAGCACTGCCACACTTCCAGCGCGAACCTCTCCAGTCCTGGGCGGCGGCCAGGGCCAGGATGGATGCAGGTGCGGAGGACCACCCCCAAACATGGGTCTTGCCAGCACTGCGTGGATGGCCCAACAGAAACATGCCTTTCAGCAGCAAAGTGACCGGCGACAAGTGGTTTTGACAATGGCATCTGACAGGACACTCATGGCTTTGGCTTGCCGCCTGATCATAGTTAGTTAGTTATATTATAGTTAATGTAGCTCTTGATGAGAACTACCAAGTCGTGATTCGCTTTGATTGCACCAGTCCTTCACATTCTCACCTAAGACGTACCTTGGACCTCAGGACCATAGGTGTACAGTACAGTGTACAGCACTCAGTTCAGTGTACAGTGTCACTATCAGCATCACTATCTGATCTGTCACTAGCTTCACTAGCTATCATTCACTATCACTATCAGATCAGTATCACTGTCAGCTATCAGGTATTACTATCAGACTATCACTTCACTGCACTTCACTACACTACACATTTTTGAAGGCACCAGTAACAACCGCCAGAAAAGCAGCAGCCTGTGAGGCGAAGTGCGGGGGGCGGCAGGCGACCAGCTGACCAGTTGCTTGACTGGCTACACGAAAAGGCTGTTCACCTTTTTTTACTTCTGACAGCTATGTCACCAACTCGCCCACGCATGAGTCCATCTCCTTTCTATGGGCCCCTTCCGGTGAGCAGCTAGCTCAGCCAGCCAGCTAGTTCCCGTCGTCCTCTTTGTGGTGTGCATGGAGGGTGGGTGGGGGTTGATATACGCGGAGGGCGCGATGCGGAAACCAATCAGAGTCAGGTTGGTCGCTGCACGGAGCTGTGGCAGAAACACTTTGAACTTCGTGCTCTTGAAGTGCAAAAGTAAGTTCTGCACCTCTTCCAACCGTGCTGTGGCTTTGCCGCGGGCATGCGGTTTGGCTCCGCCGCCCGTTTGCAGCATGCGCCGTACTCACCTGGCAGCTGCTTTGCCAGGACCAAAGGGGTGGTTGAACAATCGCCCGCTTTGACGTTGACAGACATTGCATTGCAATTTCTCACATGGTTTCAACTTTCAACTTTTCAACAATGTTTCCTTCAATAACTTGTTGACACTTTGAGGATTTTGCCTCCTTTGCGGTGAATGCATGATCTGCTTGGTCTTGCAATGATGTGGAACTGAAAAGTCAAACACAACATACCAACGAAAGAACATCCTTAGGACTGGTATACTAGTATACTAGTATACTGTACTGGTATACCTGGTATACTTTACTATGGACAATGTGGTCTTCAACAAATTCCCCAGTTTGGAATGACCGAAAGACTAAGAAGTCATAGCGTCCTGTCCTATTCCACGTCCTCTCTCATTCCTCTTCCATTCCCCTTTGTGCCACCCTCCAGACCAACTCCTGATCCTCGCCTACTTGAATGTGTGATGTCATCGCTGTTTTGGGTCGGGTAGGGCCTACGTAGGGCCTGATCTCACATTTCCGCTTCCCCGGCCCTACGGCTCCGACCGGGAGGCCGTCCCCTTTCCCTCTCCCTCCCATCCCCTCCCCTTGAGCAGATGCTTGAGCCACGATATCACATCAAAATTATCAAACTATATATAAATATGTCGCATTCAAATAAGAAAAGGTGGCAAAATCAGAGAAATATAGCATTCAAATAAGTCTAGAGTCTAGAGTGTCTAGAGTCTGGATTCTAGATTTAGATGATTTTCAATAAACTTGAAAAATATTGACAATATTACAATAAATATACTTTTAAAAATATAATTACAAGTTGTAATTACAATGCAGTGCACTTGATAGGTCGATTTTTTGTAACCTCTTGTTTGCTCAGTGTAAAGAGCGGAGAATTAAACAATCTGTAGGAGTCGAGTCCAAGAGTAATATATATATATATATACATATATATACATATATATCATGAAAATGATAGAAAATGTATACTATTGTGCTATATGTTCTGAAATTTGCTACGCTGCTTTACTATACTATGTTACTAAAATTAGACCATACTATACTATACTATACTATACTATACTATACTATACTATACTATGATATACTTTACTATACTATACTATACTATACTATACTATACTTTACTACACTATACTATACTATACTATACGGTACTATACTTTACTATACTATACTATACTATACTTTATTAGACTGTACTATACTATACTGTATTGTACTGTACTATACTATACTTTACATATATATATACAATATACTTACAATATATACACCCTCCAACCAAAGACCTCATGCAACTTCGTCTTCCAAGGCGGAAGCCAAAGATGAGTTCCCGATTTCCCGTATTTCGAACTTTTGGTTGTTGTGTGGCACCGGCACCTTTCAATTGTTCAAATTCAACATGTGTTGAAGGAAAACTGCTACGATCCCCTGTGAACTATTTAGAACTTGGTCAGTAACTTAGTTACAGTTAAAGGGCATCAAAAACCTTGACAGACCATCAAAAGCTCTACTAAGTCTCTAAGTCTAAGTCTAAGTCTAAGTCTGACCGGACCTAACTCTAAAGGTGCCTATAAAAGCATGAATCATGAATCTACGAATCTACTGTGAATGCCCCAGTTTTCCCGGATTGATGTGGCTCTATTGTAGCATGTAGGTGCTGCTAGACTCGCTAGGCCGCTACCGGCTACCGCTAGACTCTAGACTCTATATAGACTCTAGACTCTAGACTAGACTCTTGCCAGGAGATGGTTGAGTTTCCCCAAAGGAACAAAGGGTCAAGTAAACCTTGGTGGTAGACAAAAGACCTCGTTACTAAATCTATTGATTTTTGCATCGCTACTAATAACTAATACTTTACTATACTAGTTACTAGATACTACACTACTAAAGTCACTAAATTTTACGAGCTACTAGCTACATATAAATCAGACCTTTTCTAAAGTATGCGCCATCACTGTCGCTAAACCGCTAAACTATCTATATACTATACTAAACTATTCACTATGGTTGCAACACAATGGCACTCTCACCATCACTATGACCCAAACAAACCTTGAAAGACTATGACTATGACGTGACTATACTATACTAAGACTACGCGACTGACTAAGCCTAAGCCTTACTAAGCTATACTCACACTCAGTCTGTGTGAATCCGTTTATGCAATCTGAAATATTTTTTACATACACTCACCAAAAAAACATCATTATTTTTTCAAACCCCCCAGGACCGTGGTTCTATCTTCCAAGAGGCCTCAGGGCTCAAATGTGCGGCCACACCTCGCAAGACACTGCCAACTTTGAGGAGACTATCGCGGATCTCTGCGGGCATCGCGTCAATGTCACCACGTTCCTGAGCTGCCTGGTATGGCACCATGACCGCATCTAGGATTTGAAGCAGTTTGGCATTCATCTTGGGAGCAACTGAAATGAGATGGAGAAAACAATCGTTCAAGCAGCTTTCATGCAAGCAGGTGCCCAGCACCTGACCGCGGAAAGGACGAAACAAAGTCAAAGTCGTAGTCACATCTTTGTAGCATTCATAAATTGAATTGAGCTGGGCCAATCATCCAAATGAGTACGGTACTGGTAAAGTATACGTCTACGTAATATTATTAGTTAGTGTAACTTAAAAAACCGAACCGTATAACATCGGTGACAGTGCCGAAACTCTCCAATAAAAGCAGAAGGTCCCAGTGTAGAGTCCAAGTTCCCAGCCCCTTGGTCCAGGTTTAAAAAAAAACTGCGGCTGCAGTCTACAGTCTGAGTCTAGAGTCTAGAGAGTCTACGTCCTAGGTCCTAGGTCCTAGATCAAAGTCACAACAAAAACGATGGCAACATAATCCAGCCTTGAGGTCAAGTTCTCTTGATTGTTTCAATGCTCCCTCTGCGGCATCCTGGTCCTCGTCATCAGACTCAGCTTGGTTGTACTTGTCCAAGATGGCGGCCAAGGCTGAATCAAAACGAGGTCGAAGGGGGCAGAACTCTTCCACCTCACCTGTAGCCCAAGGCTGCCATGCATCCAAAAAGTTGGCATCAAGGTCTGAAGAGTCCATCCCTTCTTGGCACCGACGCTTGACGAGACGCGCCATGATGCAAGCAGGCCAATCAATGTTAGCTTCTGCCAGTGGTTGGAGAGTTTTGTGAAGTTCATCTCGGGACATGCCCTCCAATCGCTCATAGATGTTCTGAGCATGCTGCACCAATTGAATGCGCTTTTGCAAGAGCAAAGCTTCCATCGCCTGGATTTCCTCCAAGTGTTTGGCGATCTTCTGTGCCTTATTAAACAAATCGGAAGCAGCACAATGCACAATTCAGGCATACCTGGCATACCTGAAAAAGACTACTGAGTACTGAGTACTGACTAGTGACTAGTCTAGTTCGATTCTAGTCACTAGTCCTTAGTGACTAGTGACTAGTGACTACTGCACACACCGTGAAACAAGACTTTGAGTTGAACCCACATTGGACTCTCTTCAGGTTGAAACGGTCACCCCATGAAACCAACCAACACTAGTCACTAACTATTCACTATTCACTATTATTAAGCTAAACTATGTAACTATTAATCTTATAATAATTATTATTATAATTGCCGCAATGGCCATACAACAAGCCCCAGCTCTGAAAATTCGAGTTGCGCCATTGAGAGTTCTTCCAAGCTGTTCACCTTGCAGCACGCGCTCCACATTCAGGTTCTGAACGGACTTCGTGTCTCCACCGATCTTAGCCTTGATTGCCTTGGCAAGGTCATCTGGCGCTGTATCATGTCCAGGTGCACTTGAAGCACCGTCGCTCTGGGCAGGTGCAACACTCACTGGTGGAGGTGATCTAGATCGAGGATCTCCACCCCCTTTGCCACGGCCTCTTCTACCCTTGCCAGTGCCAGGCTCTTTCCTGGCTCCACCTTTGGCCTTGGCCTTGGCTTTGGCCTTGGCTTTTGCATTCTGTATTGCGTCTGGGGCAAAGCTGGCACTGGGTTTGATGGATTCAATCCCTTCAAACTGCAACCCATCAACAGCGTCAGTTGGGGCTTCACTTGGAACAAAACCTTGCTTTTCAGCACTTTCCCTGCTATGAATGATTTGCGCAGCCTTCTGCCTTGCATCTGCAATGCTGAGGATGCGAGAGCAAGGCTTGTTGGAGCCAGGTCGCTTGCCCAGTCTTGCGGCTACCTCCTCCTTGGCAAGAACTTGAAATCTTTCATGCGGCTGCTCCTTCCGAAGCATGTTGGTAGCATCAAGAAGGTGCTCATAGTGGTCCAACATCCGTCGTGCTTTGAAGGTCACTCGCCGGAAGTCTGAATCCTCAAACAAATAGAATTTTGTGGTTTCACCATCCTCATTGGCACAAGTGATGAACCGAAGATCAGGATCCAAAGTATCGGCGGCAACCTTGAAATTCTGAATGATATCATCATCGGTCAAGGCCACGTACGGCTTGCTGAGTTCAACACAAAGGCTGTTGGTGCTCTGCACACTTCCACGGACTTTGAAAGGTTGAGGTGCCAAACCATTCTTGATTTGACCAGCAAGATCGAAACCATCTCGGACCTCCCTGCTTTGTGCGAAAGCAGCACAAAATTGAGTCCAGTTCAGAAAGGGATATGTGTCGTACGCCAAATTGACGCAGGTCACGCATCCGTCTGGGTACGCAAACTTCACCTCCTGCAGTGTGCAATTTGCCAAATGGAAATTTTATCAGAGACCACAGTCAGTCTAATGACCAATGAACCTAATCAAGTCATTACATTAGCGGCGCTAACCACTTCTTTTCTGTTGAGTCGATTCCTCAAATTTTATAATTGTATCGATTGGTTAAGTCTAGAGTCTAAGTTTTAAGTGTACTTGATAAGGTTGGCTTTGTTTTTTCAATGAAAAAACTTGTATGGCAATTGTTCCATGGCTCTATGACATTTTGACTTTGACAATGTTTTTCAAGTGAAACTCCTTGGTCTGAGTTTATCATGGTCTGGTAAAATCTGCAATTGCCACCTTTCAACATCAGCACCACCTCTGATCTAGAAATTTAGAATCTAGAGCCTAGAATCTTTAAATAGAATCTATAATCTATGCCAGGCATCGATCCTCCCATCCCTATATACTATAGACTCTATACTGTCCTGCGACATCTTCTTTTTGCATGGAAAGCAAATCTTGACGCTGGCAGTGCTAGGTGCGGCTGCAGCGCTGGGTTGTCCATCGTCACCGGCGCCTCCCACTGCCTATCAACAACGAATTTGGACACCAAAGCCGCAAAGCCCAATGGCCCAAGGTCTATGCTCGATACTTCAACCATAGCAACGCCTGTATTATACTTTTTTACTTACAAAAGATCCATCCATTGCATAATGTACGCAGGAGTCCTGCACTCACTAACACATTCCCAGTCAAAATGGATTTGCAAAGTGCAGAGTCAACATTCATTTTTCATAAGAAACAACCGAAGGCACATACACTATTCAATATACTCAATATACAATGTGTCATCATGTAGTTTGTATTATCTGGCGTAACGGCGTAGTCTTGTTGGCCGCATGTTGGTTTGTGTGTGTGTCAAAAAAGATGGGATTTGTTGGAAATCATTCGCGACTACACTCACTACATTAGAAGAAGAAACGAAAACGATGAAAAATCTTTTGCAACGATCGGGATATGAGTTCATAAAGTTAAACATTCACTTTGAATGAAAGTCCCTCTCATAGTTCATCACATACTGAAGTAATATATACTAACCTTACTAACCGTTACTAACCTTCAATATAACCACCAAAAAAGCATCAAGTGCCTTGGAAAACATGGAGAGGTGCACAGCTCACCAGCCACGCTGATGAAACCACAGGTCAACACCACGTCAGTTGAGATGCAAAATCTTGAGCAAAGAGCCAGAGAAATTGGGGTCTTTTGCACATGGGCGGCAAGGACATGCTCGATTGAAACTTGCCCTAGAAAAAACTGAATTTCATTCCCATATGCCGTTGACTGCCGTACGGTGTATGCATGGCATATGCAACTGATCATATAATATTGCATCACAAAGTGCAAATCACCAAGCACCAAGAACACATCATGCTATGAGTTGCTGCTAAAAGCTGCTGCTAACCGACTTCACATTGGTTTTGCAAACTCTGGTGACTCTGGTGAAAATCATTGCATTCAGTAAATCCATATGCCATATGCCATATGACATATGATATATCTACATCCAGTTCATAGTAACATTGACCGTATAACCGTATAACCGAATACATGGAAATCGTGGAATACACCATTCGGTTGGCGCTGGTTCATCGGCACATGTCCTGTTTGGCAGAACGTGAGGGTGGTGGCAAAACTAAAAATGATAATCTGATAAACGGATATCGGATATCGTATATGATTGATGAACTTGATGAAATGCAGTTGAAGAGAGGCCTCAGCAAAATCGGACATCTGGCTGTGTTTTCCTCGCATGGTGCCTGTTGAACTCCAACCGCCAGCCCGCATGACGAACTGCATCAAAATTGATCCAGCACAAAGCCACGCTGATCCAATTCCCGTCGGATCAACACGAGGCAAAGAAACAAAACATCACATGCATACGGTGTTCACATTGACAACTTTCAACAAATCGAATCATCATCTATTTTTTTTGATCTTTGAATTTGTTGATTTTGCAACTAGACTAGACTAGACTCTAGACTCAGACAGACTCAGACTCACAAGAGGTTTGCACAGTTGTAGAGGTGCCCCTAATTCAGTTTGTTCAAGTTGCATTCACTTTCACAGCCGCTATGCTGAGTCTTGCGAACAATCTGGATCTGCAGTTGCGTCTGCGACAATTTCGGATGCATCGGCCAGGAGTATACACCATAGACTAAAGTGACTAAAGGAATTTTGGATTCCATGATTTGCGGACAGTATTCTCTGCTCGGGTTTGCTTCCATCTGCAAACGTCAGCGACGTGCTGGCCAGCCGAACGAAAGCGAGAATGCACAACCCTACACGGCACACTGCATACAAAGCTGTATCTGTATCATGTGGTGGCCTGAAATGAGAAACTGTGCCAAATGAATCAAATGAACCAACTGAGCTGTAAATTAAAGTTTGGGGAAGTAAGCCACGAATCCTTGAAGTGTGGGTTGATTTCTTTCACACGAATCATCCACCAGGTATTGGTATTGTTTTCGTTGATGCTGCTCAAGCAACACATTACTACCACATTGGCCCAACTTATTGGTATGAACTCCTTTCACAGTAACCCTGCCAAGAAATGGATCCTAAACGTGAGGCCATTTTCAGTTTGCATATGTAATCTACTGAATCTACTGTTTAAGTCTAGGTCCGGTGGTTTTGGCTGGAGTGATAAAGCCGAAATCAACTGACCCTATTGGCTTATTGTCTAAAAGAAAGAAGTAAAGAGGATGTCTGAAATCGTTGGCCGACCAGCAACCATCAAGTTGGTCCTGTACTACTACATGTCTGCCGTAACATCATATCAGCTGTTCATATACAGAACAAAAATACAATAAATACATATATACGATATCAAATATAATAGAATATTTATAGCGGCCAAATCGTCCCATCCACACCATTGGGAACATCTAGAATGTGGAATCTAAATAGGTGTCATGATCAGCGACTCCTTTTGGATTCTGCTCCCAAAATAAAATGGTAGCTAAATCTAAGATGGTATCGGTAACGGTAACACAAACTCACCTAGCAGGAGATGTGCGCATGACCTCGCAGGCACAAGGACAGTCTACTATCAACTGCCGCAGTGGTGGAAAGAACGTTGGTGTCCACGCTCAAAACTCGGAGCCGCATCGGTCGGTGCCGTGGTGTCCTCTTCTGCCTGGGTTTCTGCAAACAACATCCATCAAGTTTTTAATAGATTCTAGATAGAAGACTCGTACAGTTCTCTCCGGTTGCTATACCTGCCCGTTCTAGCGCAGCTAAAGTGAAATGGTAATGATCTTGGTTGCTGCTGATTAGATGATATGATTAGCTGCTACTAGCTGCTGCTGCTAGTACTCACTCCTATTGGCTCTTGTAATTTGCTGCTTGAAAAAACAATGATGCAAATGACAATGCCAATGCATCCTGAGTGGATATGTGAACAAGGCCATGCAACCAAGTTATATCTTCAATGATTCAATGATTTGGTGACTCATTGTCTAAAAAGATCCATGTTTTCCAACCATCAGGAGGACACTGGACCCTTTGTAGGCCCCCCAGGGGGATCCAGAAAACCCCAATGCTTTTTACTTTGCCGGCAAACGCGTCACAAGCGATGATATAGCTGATCTTTTGCGACACAACAGTGTGGTCAGGCAATGGCACCATGATGGAACAAATTGATTCACACCCGCATCCACTGCTTAGAGTGTAGAGTCAAGTCTATAGTATATAGTCTATAGTCTATAGAGTCTGGAGTCTACAGGATAGGACCGGATCATACCCCCCTTTTTTATCCAAACCATGATCTGATCTATCTGATCTATCAATCTCTTTTTGCTTACCCGGCTTACCCTTCTTTGTCTATGTAGGCATGTATTGTGAATCTATGTTTTTGTCTATCTACGGTGCCATCTTCCTATCTGCTGAAGCTGTCTACATCTACTTTACATCTACCTTCAGTTTTACTTTGCTCTAGCTGCTAAGATACTAAATGCTTGTAATGCAAGAATCAAAGGACTTGCTAACCGAGTACTTGTTCAAATTCTCAAACTGTTGTTGAAATCATAGTCATAAAATAAAACTCATTGGTGCATCTATATTATATATGTTGAATCTTTCTATGTGTGCATCCGATCCAGTACATTGATCCATTGCAACCACTGTCTGCCACAGCGCCGCGCCACCAAGTGTTGCAAGCCAACGGTTCAAAAGGCCCCACTTTCTGGCCCCGAAATGCATGGACACCACAGCAAACAGCTTGCTGCCTAGTGATTGATGTTTTGGCAGCGCAGCGCAGCTCACAGGCGAATCTAATCAATCCTAATCCGGATCAGAATTCAAAATTCGGGCAAAAGGCAAAGCACACAGCAATGCTGGATTCTGCAAAAAAAACATGTAGAATCGAACTTGAAAATTGGAGTGGGATTATTGATTATTATTCGGTTCTATGCTGCCTTCTGTGGCTGTCTTGCAGGCCAAGCCCAACATATACGAGAATGAACAATGAGTAGTAAGAATAAGACTAAGGCTAAGGCTAAGGCGGCTACGGCTAAGACTAAGACAAAAAACATGTAGCTAAGGCAGAAAGGTCAAAGAGTCAACATAAAACATGACATTGTTATTGCAACAAATGGATGATCCCAATCATGTGGCTGGAAATTGGCACCCATTTTCCAGTCCCATGGCACGGAAATTGGATGCCGATTTCCGGCTCTGAGATTGTGTCAAAAACAGGTCTGGACACTGATACTGATACTGGTATCTAGGCGTGCCTGTTGGGTAGCCACAGCAGTTGTAGATATGGTGTCTTCGTGAATGTGTGTTTTGCCTGGCAGGCCCAATCATTTATGTGTTCACAATCTAATCTAGTGACTAGTGACTAGTGATGACAGTAGTGACTGACTATTGACAAGTGAAGTGACCAGACTAAACAAACTCTATCTAGTGAAAGTGACTCTAGTGAGTCTAGTGCTAGTGACTGCTAGTGATTGGTGGCTTCTGACGTTGCTTGGCTAGCTTTGACTCTAGTGCCTAGTGACTAGTGACTATGACTGACTAGTGATTCTGATACAGATAGTGACCAGTGACTAGTGAGTAGTGATTAGTGCTGCTAAATCGAATCTAGAATCTAGAATCTAGATTCTGGTCTGAATCTGAGTCTAGTCAGCCCAGTCTAGTCAAATCAAGTCGAGTCTAGTCGAGTCTAGTCTAGTCTAGTCAATACAAATATTCTAGATTCTAGATTCTAGATTCGAGAAAATATATTCTTCTGATTCCATAAACCCTCCAAAGTTCACAACTTCACTACAACACTGCGAAAACGATCGTTGTCACTACTTACAATGAAATGTGCTTCGCCACCCTGGAACCATGTGGCAGGTTGGCTAAAGAGCCAACGCTCGCCACCGCAGCACCAGTCATCAGCCAGACTGATGCATATTCTCCGCATGGCTTGTTGATCGAAATCACTTCAGGGGACTAGTTACCTAGGTTCTCCAAGCATCAAAGTTCTCTGACTATCGGAATCAGCGGCCACATCATCAGCAACAAAAGGCACATAATACACCAATGCCCACATTACCGAAGCGATGCAAGGCAAGCACATGCCCTCACCGCTGAAATCTCTCAGCTGGGCCCCTGTGAAATGGCGTGGAACCTGGAGGGTGACAGGATATCCTTGCATGTAAATACTTTCGATTGGTAGGACCAGTCTGTCCTGACCATATGAGTATAGCATGGTGGAAGTGCAAAGGCATTTGTTCATGCCCTCTCGAGAATGACAGTGCCGGCCATGACTTTGGCTCACGTCAATGAAACAATCCTCCAAATCATGTTCCAATTCGGCAACTGTCTTTTGTTGTTCTTTCATCATTCGAATCACATAAATGTCAATGATGTCTTTCACTCGATCTGTCAAAGGCAAGCCTGTGCCCTTGAAGCTGGCTCTGGAAGTCCATGGGCTGTAGCCCGGACTCACATTCAAACTGTTGCGCTCATTCAAACTCTCCTTGTGCCAACGTTTGGTCAGCCGTTCATCAGCATCGTTCCGGGACATCTGGGCCTGCCAAGTCTGGAGTTTGGGGTGTGGCCGTTGCAAACATGGTGATTAAAAGCTGGAATCATGTTGAAAGTCCTGTCTCATGAGTCTCAAGATCTGACAATGAGACACCTACCTATGGAATCTATGACAAAAAACAATGAACAAATAATGGAAAATGAGGACAACATGCAAAGCCAAGCTGCCCTACCTGGCTACCTAACTTTGTAAAAACTGATATGGAAAAAACAAAAGCAAAATGATACTCCATGTTAGAAAGCTGCAAATCTTGGACAACCATACACCGACATTGAATTGAAAAATATCAAAACAAAACAAATCACTGCCACTGCAACAGATTCTTAGATGAGCTACCATCGTTCACTGGCAACTACAGTCGCAGTTAGTAGTTAGTATCGCATGTATATTTGCAATTTCAAAAAATATGCAAAACCTACCTGACACAACAGCCAGGACTATCAACGCAGGGCTGAAACCAAAAAGATCAAAACCAACCTTCACAGCAGCAGTTGTTGCCGGTTGCGGCCAACATTCTCACTGCTTTGGGAATGAATCAAGATTTGCTACATCCCATCGCTAAAGTGCCACCCAAAAAGGAAGCAGATTCATAGAGTCATAGAGTGTATGGCATCTATGGCCTACTAAAGGGCCTTTGGGTCTAATGATCCGTCCAATGCACTATGACCATAGAAGGAAATCAATTTGCATTCAGCACATCAAATTTGGAATATAAATCACAAAGGCCTGGCCCAAGCCTCAGAACACCCCCTAAAGTCCTAGAGTTAAAGTAGATGGCTGCCAAGGCTTGGGTGGAGCTAAAGGCGTGAGATGGTGAGGTCTCAAAAGGGAAATAAAAACAAGGAAACAAGGCGGCTAGCGGCTAGCGGCTACAATGCTACAACTCTGCCACCTGCCACATGAAGGCCACCAGAAACGTGCTAGAGAACGCTTTGCAATCACAAATCATGGGCCACAGCTTGCCAGCCTTTGTAGGATACCACTGGTGGAGCCAGAAAAAAAACTATATGTGGTAGGTCGATCCTTAACTTGAGGTAGGCTACGGCTAGGGTAAGGGGCCGATAGGCCGTGGCCTTCAGCCTGAGAAAGACGGGAAGATTTGGACTAGGACTAGGACTAGGACTAGGACCAGGACCAGGAAACTTGAGGCCTCACACTTTCCCCAGGGATTGATTGCATTGCGGTCTTGCCGGAGCTTCATCCAAAATCCGGGCCAAGAAAAAATACAAATTCCGATGGTCATTGCACTTTGCATTTTCCAAAAAATGCGTTTTGACGAAAGTAGTCCTGAAAATTGAAATCGCATTTTTTGAAAAATGCGATTTGCCAAAATTACAAATGGATTTTGAAATCGCATTTTTTGAAAAATGCAAATGTAGACCCAAAAGTTCAGTTGCATTTTTTTCGCATTTTTTGGCATTTTTTGCATTTTTGATCTATTTTTGAATTAAAAATGCAAAAAAAATGCAAAAAAAAATGCAACCCAAAATGCACTTTGAAAAGTTGCATTTTTAAAAAAATACAACTTTTTGAAGTTGATCTACGTAATGCAATGTTGCATTTTCCGAAAAATGCGTTTGACATGTTCTGTCACAGTTGTACTTTCAGAAAAATGCGTTTGATTATGCGATATGTTTTTTTTTGCAATCACATTTTTTGAAAAATGCGTTTGACGTTCAAAAGTGCAATCGCATTTTTTTGAAAAATACGTTTGACGTTTTGATGTGCAATCGCATATTTTGAAAAATACGTTTGACGTTTCGATGTGCAATCGTATTTTTTGAAAAATACGTTTGACGTTCAAACGTGCAATCGCATTTTTTGAAAAATGCGTTTGACGTTCAAACGCGCAATCGCATATTTTGAAAAATACGTTTGACGCTCAAACGTACAATCGCATTTTTTGAAAAATACGTTTGACGCTCAAACGTGCAATCACATTTTTTGAAAAATACGTTTGACGCTCAAATGTGCAATCACATTTTTTGAAAAATACGTTTGGCGTTCAAACGGGCAATCGCATTTTTTGAAAAATACGTTTGGCGTTCAAACGGGCAATCGCATTTTTTGAAAAATGCGTTTGGCACGTTTGGTTGCAATCGCACTTTTTTAAAAATGCAATGCGCGCAAAAATGGACAAACTCTTTTTTAGATACAAATATTAAGGGGGAATGCTGCCCGTTTTTTTGCCGTAACGTTTAGGGTTTAGGGTTGAGGTTTAAGATTATTTTGATGTTAAATAAGGGGAAATGCTGCCCGTTTTTTTGCCGTAACGTTTAGGGTTTAGGGTTGAAGTTTTGGATTATTTTGATGTTAAATAAGGGGGAATGCTGCCCGTTTTTTTGCCGTAACGTTTAGGGTTTAGGGTTGAAGTTTAAGATTATTTTGATGTTAAATAAGGGGAAATGCTGCCCGTTTTTTTGCCGTAACGTTTAGAGTTTAGGGTTGAGGTTTAGGATAATTTTCTAAATAATTTTATGTTTGTAGTTGCTCAGGGGATTGCTTTTTGATTCAACTTTTTTCCAACACAAACAATAGAACCATCAGACAGAGTGGCCTGATGCGGTCAGCCTGCTGTGCGGAGAGTTGAAAAATAGCAACACCCATGTCCGCCCAGCTTTGGCATGCCATCTAAAAACTTCTATCAATCAATGCGCCATTATATAACATATGTCAATGAAACTATGTCCTGCGATACTTATATTTGTCCTCAATATATAATATAAGCTCGCTTAAATAGGGGTGTTTGGCTCAACGTATACATTTACATTGCTCAGGGTAGCGATTAGCTGATTAGCCCGATAACGGGTCTTCGGTCCGCCTTTTCCCTTAAGACCTTAAGAGTCACTGTTGCAGTGATTGCTGTTGCTGATCTTTTGCTGGGTCTATGGCTGGCAAGTGAGGGCACACATGCTGGTTCTGAGAATGTACTTTGAATTTGGAATCTTCAACAACCGAAGATTCATCGATGGCAACAAAAACACAGGGATGCACTTGTCGGTTCGCTACCACTTTACTATTACTAGTTACTATCGCCATGGATGTGCACACATCTGGTTTTGTAGTTCTGCAACTGTACCATTTGGTTCTTGAGCGGGATTGACGGTGCAATTGGTCCCCCCCATAGCCCTTTTGCCGCTTTAGCCTACAGGCCTAGGACCTAATGGGTCATGTGCGAGTACATGATGTGCCTACACCAATGGCCTCAGGCCCTCAAATCAAACCAATAAAATGCATTGCCCATGGTTCAGGAGAGGTAGTTGGGATACATTCGACCATGTCAATAACTGCTGATATGAATTCCAAATTTTTGATTTGATAAACATGGAACAATGCCCATAGTACAGATATATAATATTGCATTTGACGACTGGAAAATGCTATACAACTCAGCCTCTTCCACAATAACATGCCTTGATCGCATGCTTCTTCATCCAAACGTCCAGCTCCGGGCCGGGAGGCAACAACACATCACTCCACTTGGCAGGTGGAACTTGGGCACGATGCCAATGGATGTCCTTCAGATTTGCCATGTTTCATGTCTCCCACCATCATTGAAAATGAGAAGCCGCGTTTCTGGTAATGACGTCACAGTTGCAGTTGTTGACAACTGCCACCATATGTTCAAGATGTCTGATGTGGCACGCAAGTATTGGCACTGCAACTCAAATTTTCAGAGTGTTGTAGTTGAGTACAAAGTGGATCGAAATTTCCATTTATACTTGACTTAGAGTCAGTTTGCAGTTGCATGACCTGGTACCTGGTACCTGGTAGCTGATGGCCCTCCCTGTCCTTCACCATCTTCACAACTCTGTCCAACAGCGTTGTATCACCGATGTCCTTCCTGATGAAGATGATGTAGACCCTGGTTTCAAACAGGGATGCAAAAACCGTCCTTGCATTAAATTTAAACTTTATAAACTTCAACATTCTAACTGTGTCCCTGATTATGCGCTGCTATCTGATATTGCTAGTTAGCTAGTTGGCTGCTAGCTGCCTGCTAGCTACCCGCTACCGACATAAAACAATCCCCTGATGCGAAATCTATCGGGATGCAACGCTGAAAATCGGGTCTTTTGGGGCTCAAATGTGAAGTCAATGACCGAATCAAATCGACGTGGTTTCCCATGTTTGAGCTAGGCCGCTTGTCAGTCATGTGAGCAAGTTAAGTCAAGAGTCAAGTCATCATCGGTTGAAATTTTGATATTTGACTCTCCTGCTGGAATACAAAATGATTTCACTTAAAGCCTTGTTGTCGACCAAATCTATCTGAAAAATGGCAATCACAACCTGTCAGTGCCCCATCAATAAGCCTACTCGGGCCTACTCACTCCTCTGGAAAATGTTCCCAGTGCCGTACGCCAAATGCCACATGCCATATATGCCATATACTATTTAATACTAGTTACTACATACATACACTAATCACTAGTCAATCATTACACTACACACATGTTGCACGGAATGTTCCATGGAAGTGCCCTGTCCCCTCCGGTTTCTTTTCTTGCATCTTCGAAATTTGAAAGATGCAGCATGTCTCTACTTTGGAGATTTTGCAGTCAAATCATATCTGAGCTTCACGGATCAACCAGCACTGCCACCATGTTATTCAGAACTTCAGATAATGTTGCATTTGAAATTACATTTCTACATTACATTGCAATACATCATGGGATGTATCTTTGAAGGTAGTTCGTCTTGTTGTGTGGGCGCTGTTCTATGAGACGGGGGCCTTCAAATCCATAAGGCTCAATTTGTACTGGGATGGTTGAACCTGATGTAGTAACGTAGTAGTTGCTATCTGCTATCTATCTGCTATCTAAATTCAAAATTCAACATAGCCCCTTTTAGCTGAAGTTCTGAAGAGTCTGGAGGCTTTCGGGAATGCATTGGCCGACGAAGTCGATACCTGAAATTTCCTGTTGCAACTGAACATGAAAAAAACAATTCTTGCATAGGGCATAGAGCGCAAAGTTCAAGCTATAGCTGGGCAGAAGATCCCTGAATGCACCACTGATGTCAAGTCAAGTCAAGTTCTTGATGTACAATGTACAATTACAATGAAATGTCGACTGTCCATGTAAATTATTTGTATTATTGTAGTGCAACTCAAACTCATCTCAAAGTGACTAAGAACTGACTTAACCATTTGAAAATGCAAACTTTGTTGCGCGACCATTGAACACCTCGGTCAAGCAGCATGAAATCATCATTTAAGGTCGTGTGGTTCTTCACTTTCATCATCACGGCGTGCTCTCTCGTACTGATCTGAAAAGGCTTGTGCACCAGGTAAAGAGTTGAAATGCGCCCGCCCCAATTGACGTTGTCGAAGATCCGGATGGCAAGATGAAGAGTGCTCAGACTGGCTCGAGAATTCATTGGCCCTGGACAGCCATGCCACCAGGTGGCCTATCGGCCTCCCCTGGCCACCTCCCTTCCGAGCACTTGGCTTACAAGTCCGTGTTCTACGGCAGTTGCCGCCGTGGCAACGGCAGTGAGCAACCAAATTGCCCGAAAGAAAGTTGTATCGCAAATCTCCGTTTTCAAGATTGAAACGATCGTCCGGGGCTGCCGGCGCAGTCCTCGCAGCAGGTTCAAGTCTGTGGTCTCTCTTCGAAGAAGATGATGAAGTTGAATCAGAATCGGCATCGGAACCCAAAGGATCAAAGGCGTCATTGTCACTGATGCTGAAGTCATCTGTGCACTTGCTGCTCGCCTTATCAGCGCCACTGTGACTGCTCTTTCGCTCATCATCTTCGGCAAGAATTTGGTCTTGTAAGTCTTGTACATTTCGATCTGCATTTTCGGGAGCAACTGGTTCAATCAAAAGAGATTGGTCGAACTCAGGGATCAAGCTTCTCTGGAGGGGAGGCTCAGCAACAGGATCGCCAGTAACTTCCGCATTTGCTTCTTGATCAGACAAGTTTTCCTCCATCATCAAATCCATCTCCGCCAAATCAAGCCATTCGCCTGCTGCTTTTCGCCAAGGATCGACCACCTCATCGGGGTCAGAATCAATGTCATCATCGTCCCCAATACTGCCCAAGTCATCTGATGCAGATTCTTGTAAAATGTTGTCTTCCACATCTGGCACGGGTTCCTCGCCACAGCTCATAGGTGAACCGGGTGAATAGTCTTCACCAAGACCATTATGGTAAACTTGCGCCAGGTGCTCGTCAAGGTCTTGACGTTCCTGCTCTGACATGCCCTTCAACTCTGCAAGGGCATCTTCATGAACAGTTGCATTGCCAACACCAGCAACAACAGCAGACCCAGATGTTTTTCGAGCTTTGGGCATCTTTTGGGCTGGTTTTTCATTTTGTCCATCATCACCAAGTTTACGTTTTCTGTATCTGTGTTTTGGCTTCTCGCTTTCCCAACCTTGCCAAGAAAACACTGGCTCAGCGTCAGGATCACATAGGACTTCTACATGGTGAGGTATCATCTGGGAGGCCTCCAAGAAAGCTTGCCGTCGTTGAAGTAAGAAACAAATGTGACACTCCCACACCTGAGCAAGATCCAACTGACACAAGACTTTCGCAGCCAACACAACAGATAAGTTGCCGTCGTCAAATTTCAATTCCAGTGGCTGCACTCCACTTGCCAAACACGGGCCACGAGGCTGCAAGCGCAACAATGTGAAATGCCACGTCTTCAGGTTGATGTAGCCAATATGAAAATACAAAGGCTGGTCAGACTCAAATGCCAAACTCTGAAGCTTCAAAACTGCCATGCCAGAATCCAGTTTCGATCGATTTGCACCTCCCTTCGCAAAAAACTCCTTCAAAGACTTGCACATTTTTCCAAAATACAAAAGCTTGTTTACCAGGTGCCTCGCACCTGCAGAAACCCAGCTTCATACAATCTTTCGGCTTGAAGACATGGCTCGCCTCATGGCTCTTTCTTCCTGGGATTTGAGTAGCCTTTTCATCATAAAAAATTCGATGTTGTTTCTTCCAGTTCTCCTCCAAAAGGCCCATGAGACCTTTGACATTTTGCTGCCCAGCATTGGACACGATGACCTGCCACATGTAGAACGGAATGCCAAAATACTGGCAGGACACATTGACATAGAAGAGCAGGTCACAAAATATATGTTGCAAAAATCTTACTTCAGGGCTGTTTCCATCAAAAAATGATACTGATACACGCAGGCTTGCAAAAAAATACAAAACCTGGAAGAATCTAGAATCAAAAACATCAGAAATGTATGTATGTCAATGTATAATGTATGTGATACATTAATGAATTAATTAATGAATACGAATACGGAGCGGAATACACTGAATACACACTTCACTACAGAAAACCGTGATGGATCAACAGTGGACAGGCAGTTGATGTTTCCTCCCTTCTTCCCAGATATCATCTTTAATTTTTCTATCTATCTATCTGTCTATCTATCTATCTATCTATCTGTCTGTCTGTCTGTCTAGTCTATAATCTATCTATCTATCTAATCTATTGAATCTATTGATTGATCTATCGGACTATCGATCTTTCTGATCGATCTATCTATCAATCTAAACTATTAATACCAGACACTATCTATCTATCTATCTATCCCTTTCTATCTATCTTTCTATCTATCTATATCTCTCTATCTATCTATCTATCTATCTATCTATCTATCTAACTATCTATCTATCTATCTATCTATCTATCGAATCTATCCGAATCTATCCTCAA
>OMLO01000109.1_pt1 | contig 39422 bp, 20 predicted proteins | sample 1674811 | NCBI WGS metagenome assembly OMLO01 (sample SAMN06265003, study PRJEB25207) | coral metagenome | isolation source: Coral host | place: Mexico:La Bocana,Puerto Morelos, Mexico | collected 2008-11-13
CACCTGGGTGGAGAGAGGCACTGTGAGAGTGAAGTGTCTTGCCTATGAACACAACGCAATGTCCCCGGCTAGGTCTCCAACCCGGACCGCTCGATCCGGAGTCGAGCGCACTAACCATGAGGCCACTGCGTAGTATGATAATAGTATTAATGAAAAAAAAAACCAGATCCTTGAAATGTTCAGGAAGTTATGATTGCAAGCTTTCTATCTTTTCAATTCTAATTCAATTCCCTTGTTTTACATGTATCATTATTCAACAGGATCATGATTCAACAGTTCAATGACTGATGAAACAAATCACTTTCAAAGTATAAAGTAATAACTAACATCAAGAGTTCTTTATATATTCACATGTCGTGGGATTGAACACAAAGTTCACCTGTGACTTCAATCAATTATCACGCAAGTCCATCTGAACTGTTTTTGTTCTTTATTAACTGTTTTTTTTTGTTCTAGTTTTTTTTGGTAGTTTTCTTTTACTTGTAGTTTAGCATTAAGTGTACATAAGCATTAACTACAACCATCATGAGCTGCAATTCTGATGGGACAAATAATTACTGTATTTGTGATATTTTTTTTCTTATTTCCTTATCTTCTCTAACTTGTAAATTTTTTTGCTTTTTCTTTTTTTTCCTTTTGTTTGTTGTTGCAGAGTGTCAAACGTATTCTCTAACTTCAAGCTAAAATGCTATCTACTGGGGTAGACAATTTTTATGTTAATTATAAAAAAGTTATTTTGAATTCTGTAATTCTGCTGGAATTTTACAACACTGAGGTGAACCAGACTATAAATGAAGCCAAGCAATTATCAGAAATAAAATTATTGCCTAGGGTATACAAGCAAAAAGACAAGCCAAAACACACTAGCAGCATGAGAGTAAACCCAATGGAAAGCTCATGGATATAACAATTTTGAATGAACATTATTTTGAACAAGTATTGTCTACGGTATATTTAACAGAAAACACAGGGTTGCTTCTAATGCTAACTCTTAATCATCTGCAATTTAACAGCTTAACATTACCTTTGAGTCCTCCACTAAACATTTGTGAAAACTACAACGAAAGTGTAAAACAATGTAGATAATCCAGCTACTATTAGAGCATACCCTCTTGTTTCTTGAAACTTGTCAAATTACAGGGACAAAGAATCACCGTGTAATTTTCAGTAATACATATGAAACAATTAATTCATTCCTCCAATACTTGACCTCTCTTGAGCTCAGTAACCATCACTGTGAAAGTGGTTTGCTTTCTTTTATGTGACACTTTTAAACCACTTATGGCAGAATTCAGTATTACAAGGTCTTTGAAAAAAAATGTCTTTGTTAGGATCAATGCAATCACCAACATATAAAAGCTATAAATAAGGTAAAAATTGTTCATTCATTCTAACTTTTAGGTTCATTGGATGTTCTATAAATGCCAGCTCATGGGATATCTTGAACCTGTGGTCCTTCATTAGTTGTAGAAGCATTGTACTGGATCATGTATGCGTACACACTTGCTTTCTGCATCCTTTATCCAATTAAGAATGTAGCTGCAATGACAATTCACAGTTGCCTGCAATGGCTTAATAATGGACAATAATTATTATTGTCAATTTTTAGCATGACTTCAGCTCATAGTTCCTTCAAACTCTGCCATTATGTCACTTTGTTGGTTCATATCAATTGTTCCAGCCAGCTGTGAAAAAAAAGTACAAGAGATGAGAATGCAGACTGTTTCTCCCTTCTAGCGACACTGATGGTTGAAGAGTCCTTGCTGTAATATCAATTACTGATATCTTTTGATTTGTATTCAGTTTGGCCACCAAAGGCAAGTTAAATTTGTTCAAGGTGATATCTTGTATGGAAGACAATAATGATATTGTATGAGTGCTTATTGGCTGGCTAGAATAGTTGTGCATGAAACATCAATTGCAAATTTTGTGATATGTAACAAATCACTGTGGTGGTCAGCAATTTTCTTACACTAAAACAATAATATTCAGAACAACTGAGACAATCAAGTCCAACCTGATTGTCTAAAATCTAATCATAACACTATGCTTAAGATGTTTAGATCCTGAAGGTTTGACAGCTTTTGTGGGAGAAATATGTTTATGCCTAGAGAAAAAAATTATTAATTTTTTCACTTACAGCTTCCCTTTTTCGCCGTTCAGCTTCTCTCATTCGTTCCCTCTTCATCTTTTCCATTTGTTTGGCATGCTCTTGCTCTTTATTTTGCCTAGCTTGCTCCAAAGCCTCATCCTCTTCTTTTTCCCTAATATATATAACAGCATCTTTTGTTACAAATACAGTGTACCCCCCCCAAAAAACAACAACTTAAGAAAGCGCGCAAGATCTTTTCTTTTATATAAATATTGCGTGGTTTATGCCACCAGCTGTAATGTCGCCATATTGGATTTCCCTTATCAAAAGGTATATGTACCTTTTTCTTTCCTCAGCTTGTCGTAACTTTTCAAATTCTGCTCGTTCCTTCTGTTGGCGTCTCTGTTCCTCTTCAGCTTTTAAGTTTTTCTCCTGTCAAATAGCAACATAAAGAGATCAAAGGTTTAAGAACTACATAAAAATAACTGGAAGCAATTCCACTTACTAACCGAGTTTGAGGGCTGTAACGTAAATTAAGGACCAAGTTTTTCCCCATCAATTTATAGTCCAGGCACAAAGTGCACAGGCCATTAAGTGGAATGGGAAAAATGTGAATCTGTAACTTAGTTATCTCTACTGTGTGTCTGAAGGGTTGGGGAACTATTTTTATTCACAAAGAATGGCTTCAATTTTCTGATGCATGTTAAAGCAAAACGAGTCAATTTGAAATTGTTGTTAAGTTACTCTTAACTTACCCGTTCCTCCTTGTCCCTTGCTTGCTGACGAAACTTTTCAAAGCTGCTTGCAGATGACACAGGACGGGACAGAGATGAACCTGAACTACTCAAACTGGACCAAGATGGTACTTGACGAATTGTCTTGGGGGTCAAATCCTGAAAAAAAAAAGTTAATGCCAAATCATACTTCAGTTCCAGAGTTCTGCAATTCTTGGTCTGGGCCAATCTCAAATCAGAGACAAGTGATAATGATAAAAAAACATAGATGTTTTCTTGATGGACTACCAATTTCTCAGAACTTGGATCAAACAGAATGGCAAAAGTAAGGAGAATAAATTTTTAATCTTTCAAGTTAACATACCTTCTTTGTAGCTTGATTTTCATTCTTTTGCCCTAGAAAGAAAAAAATAGGAAATCTCTAAACCTCATTTCTCAAGGGAAATCCTTCTTGTTTGAAGAAAAGTGAAGAAAAAATATGGTCTGAAAAGAAGTAATTTGGAAACTTACCAATAGAGGCAAGAGAACCTGGTAACTCTCCTACAGTGAATGTCAAACCACTAGATCCTGTAAACACCAAGGAAGGACAGTAATGGTTAACATTTGTGAGTAAGACTAAAATACACACTCAAGTTAATACTATCAAACATCAAAGAGGTGTTTCTTCTTGCAAGTATAGGTAAGTTTTAATGATGAGCCCATTGTGCGCTACTAAAGTACGGGCTGGTTCATTTGCACTAGAGCTTAGGTAATGTGTAGATTGCCCATCCTCTAGGTGACAAAATTAAATTTGAAAGCAGGACTGCACCTGATCGTGAAGTAGTTGATGATTTTTTTTCTGGTGCAGGAGCAGTGGCAGCAGCAGTTGGTGCTCTGTCCTTGAGAAGTCCAGTAGCTGTTGTGGTACTGACTGGTGTGACTGGTGCAGTGGCCTTTGTTGTCACTGCTGTCCTTGCAAATGATGAGACTGCCTGCTTGGGTGTTGTGTTGGTGCTGGTGGGTGTAGGCTTGTGTGCTGCAGAGACTGCAGGTTTAGCTGTCAACTTTGACGCTGCTGAAGGGATGCTTGGCGGAGTAACTCTAGAAGGTTTAGGTGGTGCCACAGTTGCTGCAGGGGGATGACTTGTTGCTGGTGTAGGTGGTGAAGTGGTTGACACAGCACTGACCACGGCAGGTTTCTCTTGAGGCTTTGGTACTGGAGTAGGCTTGGGGGGTGGCGCAACTAGAGCAGTAAGAAATAGGCTTGAAACTCCCAAGCTAACAGGTCCCAAGAAAATTTCTTGTTATAATATTGAGCAGCATTAATTGAATAGCAGAAAGGTGATGAAAAGAATTGTAACTTTAAAAAGGTAATAGCATGATGTGCCACCAATTCCTGATAATGGAAACTAAAAGATGTGTGACAATCAGTAAGGAAACTCACACCTATTGTGGACCTAAAAGAACCATTCTATATTTCTCAGATTCGTTAGGGGGCTTTCTACTTGGCAACAACCAGAGATCAAAAGTTTCAGGCAAAACAAATGCTTGGCAGCTATGGAAAGCTGAAGTTCAGAAGTCCCATTTCGCATTCCGCCACACTGTTTCACACAAAGAAATTGTCAGTGCTTTGACAAACAAGGAAAAAGGTCTCTCAATTTCCAAAAATGTTACCTATGCATGAAAACATGCATTTTGGTCTCAGTGATGATCGACACAAAACTTCAAACCATAATTTATCACTGCACTCACAAGATAATTTTAGACAACCGTTTAATTTATGCTTCAAAGTTATTCTGTCATTTTTGGTACAAAAGGGATATTTAATGCCTGTTGCCATAGAAATAAAAATCATAAACATTTCCAGAAAAGATAGGTATCACTTAGCCAAATCATTCTTATTACTGTTCTTTTGTTTGTCTATTTAAGTCGCACTCAAAACTGCAGATTTTAGCATATGCCTAATCGACAGATTCTGGTAAAAACAATTTTGGTTCACTTTCTGTGACACCAAGGTTCATGCAATCCTAAACAGTTATTCTGAGGGTCGCAGTCATCATACCTCAAGTCTATGCAAAACAGAGGTACCTAATCGCGAGGTTGGTTTCATGAACAAATTTATGCAATGATCACAATGTGGGTCCAAATTCTGTGTACATCCCAGACAAGGACATGAGAAGCTGGAACAAGCTTCACTACTTTACCCACAATGTTTTTCTAGGAAATTGAGAAACCCCTATTTTGAAAGTACTCGAGCCAGGTGTTTGAATAAACAAGTCACTCAGCATCTTTTCAATTATCACACAGAAGGGAATAAAACCCAAATAAAAAAAAACAAGTCGGTCAAAGGGAAAAGAATGGAGGGGAAATGATGACGACTTCTTTAAACAAGTAGCACAAAGATGTTAAAACTTTATTTTGCAGATGAAAAGGCAGTTTGAGAGCGAGACAAAACTTATTCTGGCCTGAAGGAGTATTCTCTTTGTCTGCCTGAAAGGGGTCTTTTCAACAGTGTTTTTTCTGTATCATTCATTGTTAACCATGAAACTGAGCTCAGTTCCGAGCTTCAAAAAAATGTATCAATTAATGGTTTGATTTGGAAATCAGTGCTCAACCAATAACAGACTTTAGTCAAGGGGAAGTGAGGATAACTCACTGAAAATGACTTGCTATCAATCTCAAATGGGAGTCTTTGCAGCTTATGACAAAAATTTGATGAAACGGGCAACACCAATTTGGTTACGGGATCAATTTTGATTGGGACAAATTTTGATTGACACACATTTGTTAGCTAAGCATGTGTAATTCAACCAGAAGTCTAATAATTCCAGACTTCCAATAAGAACTTTTCAGGGCTGCTTGGAAGGGTTTGAACAAGCCTGGCTTATCATAAGGATAAATTAAAAAATGTGGGTTTGAGAAAATGATTTCTAAATTGGAGTTTCTCAAAGTTTCTTGGCAATTCTTGTATTAGATTTTTGAAAAAAGTTACATTGCTATGCAAAATTGGTTGTCTTCCTTCAACGATGATTTGACACCAGTAAGCTCTCAATGTTCATTCAAGCAAATTGAAAGGGTAATAAGCAAATTGAAAAGGTAACTACTCCAAACTGATTGCCATACACCTGTTTTAATGTTAGTTGTTATAAGGATCTTGGAGTAGTCAAGATGGTATTTGCCTTTTTTTGTCATCACCTCTCTGATTCAAAGTGTATATTTATCAGCATTGTAATGAGAACACTTTTTAGGAGAAGGCATTTTTTTTCTCTTTCTTTTCTGTTGCCAATAACATAATTGTTTATTGCAGTGTTGGTGAGGAGTTAATCTGGGATTTGTGAATAAAACAGATTCATCATACTATGCTGCAAGCTTAGGGTCATGCTTACCACAACCAAATAAAGCTAGCAGTTTGGCTTTGATTTTACTCCCGAGTTTGACAAAGGATAGTATACCTTAAGACAAAAATCCGAATACAAATCAACTTTGATTTAAGGTTCTTGTCTTCAACACTATTAATGTCAACCAAATCTTACAACAAAACAAGGAGGCATTTCAAATCGACCATTTCTTTTGAGAAAATAATGAAAGGGTAACAGGGCACGTCAAACAAAACCAACAGCTTTTGTTCTGGTAGATAATTGGAATGAAATAAACACATTTTTATTTTGATTTTTAAGGGAAGTGCATTTTCCAGAGAGATTCTGGAATTCAAAAGAAATGGTAGATTTGAGAACTAAAAAACATAAAGGAGGGGAAGCAGACATACCAGGCTGGGTCACATGACTTGCTACTGGTTTGGACGGCGTTGGTGTCGCCTTGGATGTGTGACCAGCAGACTTGTTCTGGCAATGTCGGGAGGAAGAGAATGAGATCTGACTCATTAGTATCAAACAGCCAAGTCAGAAGAAAAGTGAGCTTGTGTAGGAAATGTTTCAAAAATGAATGGATGATTTGAAAGCATTTGAATTGAGCTTCAAAGTATAATCAAGGTTAATGTTCTTTTCTTTTTAAGTGAAAATTTTTTAGCAAACGTGCAACTAAAGAGAAATGTAATGTACCATGGTAGACAAAGAGCACAAAATAACTGTGTAAGAGGTTAAGGCTAATGTGTGGAGTAAGGAGTTGAAAGACGAGGGAAAGACTAATGCCAAAGGAGTGAATGAAATCATAAGTACCTTTCCAGTACTGTGAGAAGTCTTGTGGCTCACACCACCAGACTCTGTCGAACAAGAAACCAAATTAGATCCACCTGACCTGGGGGTTAAAACCTAAACTCACCAATATACTGATAAAACTGTACAAATGACAAACAATCCAACATGGTAAAATACAAATTTATTTTGCTAATTATGATATTTGAACACAGCAAAGAGTTACAAATGCACTGCGAGGCAGCCATTCAAATGTGTTGCAAATTTGACGATAGCGAGAGTCCAGTACGCTCCATGTTTATTTTTATGGGGATTGGAAAACCTCTTCCAGATATTTTATGACAAACTTGCATTAGCAACGTTTTACAGATGTAAGTAGTTATGGTCATGTTTAACTTGGTTAATTGTGAGCCTATCTACTAAAAACACTTAAACACTTAACGAATGATTTATTCAGCAACTTACAACGATATTGCAAGAACCCACTGTACATTATTTACACTAAAAAAAATCATGTGGACAAAGATTATTTTAACTCGACATCCCTATCGTCATGATTGAAACAGCTATAATTTTCCTAACTAATAAATGCGCTACTCCTTGTCAGCAATTTTTTTGGTAGCTGCTGCCGCAAGTCTTTACTCTTCACTACCTGATTCTGAGTCAGAGCTGCTTGCTGAACTAGATGAGCCAGAGCTTGAACTTGAATCAGAACTACTGCTTGTTCCACTACCACTGCTACTGCTGCTTTCACTTAGTCTTGATGGCCGAGGCTCACTGCCTACAACATCCACGACAGAATGATCAGCACGTTGTGAATCTGAAAATGAAAACAGGACCACATTTTTAGAACTATTTTAAACTCAGAATGACCCTTTCCCACCGATTAAATTACTTGGCTCTGAAATAAAAGAGGAAATTGAAGACAGTGGCACCTATGCAAGCAGGCTTTTAGACAGATGGGTGTCGAGGCATCCTGTGGACAGCCACTTATTGAAGAAAATTGTCGTATTTTTCATATGCCGCCTTGTAAACTGTTCATTTGATTAGGCTTCATAGCACGTTTTAGATTCCCACCTTTGAAATCATTTTTAAAAGCCTGCATGCAAGTAAAGGATGTGGTTTCAATTTGTAGGGACATTATTGTGGACACAAAAAGAGGGGCAGTACTTTATGAGTTACCTAGCATGCAAAATGATGTTTAAGAGTGAAAGTAACTGTTAATTTCTTCCAAACTTTCTTGAGATTGTACACCATGCACAAATGTGATTTTCTACACAATTCCTTTTGAAAACTACTGTACAAGTTTAGGTTCAGTAACAGTCCGTGGTATTCACCAAAGTAAGCATATTATATGAATGCAGTGACTGTAAGTCTCACTTTGGGTCAGGTCAGACTGATTTTGAAACAGAAGGCCAGCTCACCTTTCTTGGTCTGTTTCTTTTGCCCTGTGCCTCCAAGCTTGCCACTTACATCCTTGATGAGGAAAAGGAGTCACGCGGTCAGCCGAAACCCCTGTATTGCAGCTAGCACATCTAACTTACAGCATTATACAACTTACATAACACGAACATTCTATCATTTTACGCAACAATGTACAGATACCCTTGCCAACATCATTACTTAAAGTACTATTACTACCTACCTGAAGTCGTCTTTCAAGCTCCTCTTTCTTTTTCGCTTGCTCCATTTCTCGTTCTTCAGCATTCTTGGCCTTCTTTGTTTGAGGTTTAACCTTTTTTCTCAAACACTGTTGAACATATTTTTCCAATTCCCTCAGTGTTGATGGTTTGAGCGTTTCAAAGTCTATTTCTATTTCATCTGGGTTTGAGTCCCTCAGACCAGGTTCCCTGGATTGGATGATGTTGACCACTCGTCCTAACTTGTCTCCTAATTTACACAAGAAAAAAGGCCAAAGTTAGAATTACAAATAGGGATGTTGTTATTATTTTGTAAATAGAATCATACTTTAAACTGCACATTTGCACCAAGAGAATCAATTTACATGTGAAAAAAATACAATTTCATTGAACCATGGTGCACATTAGGTAACAGGTAAATTGTCTCTTAAGGTTAGTAACAATTTTGGTAATCAGTAAATTTGTCTTAAAACAGTAACCCATGAGCTTGAAATAATGACTTCAACCAACCTGGAAGCTTGTTGATATCAAGGCTAAGCTGTCTTTTTTCATCGTATGTCATGGGTCTTGCAGTGTCTTCTTCATCATCACTATCCACTTCTAATGTTTTCTTTTTAGCAGCCATCCTATTTTTGAAATCAACCAAAATGCGTGAGCGTAAGAAACCAAGCAAATCCCTGTTTCAGCCACTCTTATCTTATCCAAATGCTACTGGAACCAGTTCAACTTACTTGCTATTTGCAGATCTCTTTGATGCAGACTGTTTCTTAGCTGGCTTTTCTGGCTTGGGTTGAGCTTGGGCTGCTTGAGCCTTAGCTGAGGATTTCTGTTTAGGTTGACTTTTTGGCTGTGGCGGGGCCACCTGTTTCGTTTCTTTCTTTGGAGGTTTTTTCTCTGTTTTTTTCTTTGTCTTGTTTGTTACAATAACAGTTTCCCCTGTAAGTTTGCTCAGTTGTTCATGTACTGATATGAGCTGTTAAAAAAGAAGACATTTTCACTTTGAATGATGGCTACCTACTAAGATCTGCAGTATCTCACTAATTACTCTAACCCAACTTAAAGCTGACAGTGCCAAGAATTTAACTGCTACCCTTCATAGCCCAGGACAGGGTTGTTTGAAGAAGGATAACACTATCCGCCAGATAAATCGCTATCCAGCAGATAGCGTTATGCAGCCTTTAAAACAACTGGGGCCAGTAGATTAAGCAAGATTAATCTTAGATTTACAAAAGTTGAATATGAAATAAATTATTTCATCTTAAAAGCATATCTTTTCTGTTGGTTAGTTTGTTTCTGCTAAAACACCTGGGATTTAAAACACTGCAAACTGAGCAAACAGCTGAGTACCTGTTGTTGAAGCTGAGAGAGCTGTTCAGCTCTGTCAGCTTCATTGTCCTCAGATGGTGGTGAAGACGATGGTGGAGTTGCTGCAGACTCAGGTTCTGGTTCAGGAGGTTCTGTCATTGGCGGAGGAGGAAGTTCAGGTTCCTCAGGCATTTTGGCAAATTTCATTTCGAACACATCCTATAACAAACAAAAGAATAACTGACGTTATAAAGAATATCAGTTACTCTACGGATGTATTTGAGTACTTATCCTCTAAAACCCCATTAATTAAAAGAGAAAGTGTTACTGTGCCTTTTGTAACCTGCAATAGTAGTTCTCGAATGGCTTCATTTTACACTGCCATCTTCCTGAAGACTTGGCAGAAAACAAAGAAGTTACATTGTAACTTCTAAGGGTACAATACATCTCATCTGTGGCAATGTTGTTTATCTCCTGTTGTTCTTGAAGCTATGACAAGTAGGAAATGGACTTTGGGTATTAATATTTGGGTACCACTTCCAGAGTTTGCATGTTATCGATAGGCAAGTTCAGAGGCACCTAAATTAAACAGGATAATTTAAGAAAGAATAAAGAGCTCAAGACTAAGAGAACTGCTCTTAATAATGTGGGTTGTGAAATAATCAAGAGGAGATATTAGATATCTAATAGTAATTTACAGTGTCACTTATTTAATTTTGAAAACCATCCTAAGCTTCCTATATGAAATCAGATGTTCAAGGAATGTTGCAGGGAACATTTTAAATTCCAAAACAATCTGAATTGTTGTCACGACAAACCTGCAGTTGTCTTGCCATTTTAACAACATCATGGTCAGGAGGATTATATCTATAGCAGTTACTGAACATGAGCCGCACATCAGCAGCAAATTCAGATGAAGAATTGTACTCTCTTGCATCCATTTTTACCTGTTGATGAATTTGCAAAATAAGCTGCAGAACTCATTTACTTAAAAGAAGTACTCACAAAATTTGCACACAAAAACAGAAAAGTAATTAAGCAATAAAGCACTTTTTTCCGTGTTTACAGAGCCTCATACAAACACAAGAACAGCTGAGAGAATTCCAGACAGTTATGCAAGCTCAAGACGTAGTTGAGGATTTACATAACTTTCAAGAATTCTCCCAGCCTCCCCCCCCCCCCCCCCACACTTTGTGTTTCGATGAAGCTATGTGGACACAGAAAAAGTGTTGTACACTCATAGTAGCTTAGCTATTTTAATATATAAGCAATATAATAAAATTTTCTTACTTTTATTGTGCCCAGATCCATTGGCTGTTTAATTATATCATGGTAATCATGTAATCCAAGAGTAGAAGCATCCACAGGCTTGAAAAATGGCCATGCATATGCCTAAAATAAGTTATCAAACAGTTCATTGAATAAATCAAAATATTTATCCAGAACAAGTGCTTATCCATGAACTGGCAATCTAATAGCATTTTGGTGGTGTTTGTTGCAAAGGTCATTTCTGATTTCTTGAGTTGGCCATGACCTTGGAGATTTCTTCGCTCACCATTATTGCCAATCTGAATCGTATCATACATACAGTATATAAAATCACTTATGAACACAGAAAAAGCTCTTCTCTACATTGTGTCTAATTTGCAAACTATTTGTTGTATCTAACTGTACAAATTAGCTAAGATTGACGACATGCAGTTAATTAGATGGAAAACCCTTGATCATATGTGAGTATATGAAAGTACAATTAAACCATCTTCAAGTCAATTCTGACCATGTTAATTCAATTTAAAAATGAATTTCAATAGTTTGTTTACTTACAGCATGTTTCTTGGAAAACAGTTCTTTTATTATGTTACTGCAGTATTTAAGCTGCTCAGATAATGGTTTCTTTTTGCCACGTGACTACAGTAAAGATGACATCATGAATTAGAACGCTATCTGCATTGTAGTTATCATGAATATGTCAATTATATGTTAATAGCACACAGGACTGGAGATAACCAAGTTGTGAATCACCTCTTGCTGCATATGAAAGCCAGCACTGCTGGTGAATGGCAAGCAATTACTAGTTCATAGTACAATTGTGCTCATAATAATTAATAATTTGTTACCTATTGTCAAATGGAATACACAACAGCCAAGGCTGGTCCTTGGCAGTGGTCAGCTAGCCACTAGCCAACTGACAGGGGCACAAAAAAATATGCAGAACACACACTGGATTATGTTAACAAAATGTAAGCCTTTTGAAATTACTGAACAACAGTGAAATGAAAAGCACTTTAAGCTCACAACACAATTTTAGCTTTTACTAGAAGGTAAATAAGGTACATTTTGTTGACAGGTGTTGAAAGAGCGCTTTGGCTAGTGATAACTACCATTTTACTAGCCATATGCCCACTGGTAACAAAAGTTGGGGTCGAGCCCTGAACAGGAAAAAACGGAGAAATTGATAATACTTTTAACACCAGCACACTAATAACATTGTACTGTAAAACTCCATGTACAAGCCACACCTTTTTTAACAATTCAAGTTAAAAATTGGGGGGTGTCGATCTATGGAAACATCTCAGGTTGTAGTTCTCTATGGCCTACTGGTAGTTAATACCCATACAAAACTTACAGTACAATGTCACTGAATAAACATAACAAATTAAAAGCGTAAGGTTGTTGATCATTGCCTTTTTCATCATTGTGTTGGTTTGCAATTCTTGTTCTCCAAGAGTTCTCTCGAGGAATTAAATTTTCCCTTTACCCAAACAACTGAACACCAACCTACAGGGAATGTCTACTCTATCACAAAGCTAGATGTATTTGCCGTGATGCCTGCTGCCAGGCTCTTTGATGCATGTTTCCACCACATGCGAGAAAACACCAAGATACGTGACAACCAGACTTCTCTCTACATTTCAAAGCTAGCCTTCAAATTTCAAATTCATGGAGTATTTCAAAGTGATAGTCTTGAAAAGATCACATCAAGAGAGCATCTTACCCTATTTTATAGTGCACTCAAGAGCAAAATGGTATGACAAGTGAAATTTTGCTATCTTAAGACTTAATATGAAAGCTCGTAACAACCACCGTGTCAGTGCAACTTTTGAAACTGTACATGTCTATCCACTAATAGGACTTCACTGCAACTTCACAGTTTTGTTTTTTTTTTCCAATTCGATCTTCTAAATTAGGGGTGTGGCTTATCTACAAGTACAGCTTATACATGGACTTTTTATGGTAAACATTACCAAAAAACCTGTTAGGAGAAAATACAGCATAGAAATAACAGACTTCTAAGCCAAGAATAACAACTAGATAACAAAGAACAAGATCAAAACTACATGTACAAAAATCATTTGTCTTATTTACTTTCATAGTGCCTACCACTTGTGGCTCTTCGGGTAAATCTCTATTTGGTTTTTTCACCGTTCTAGTTGACTCCCTTCGAGTTGGTATTTTAGCCGCCTTAGCCTTGACAGAGGGCATGGGATCACCCATTCCACTAACAGGTGTTGTGGGCGTCGTAGTATCAGCCTTTCTTTTTACCCCCTTTTTGACCTACAAACAGAGATTGTTAAAAACTAAGTTATTGGATTTACCAATTTAGATAAGTTCCCACTCAGCAAATCTGATTGGTTCTCTCATCAATTTCTATTCCTGAGGGACCAACTGTTCTTGCACTGCTCTTGAAACTGAAAATTATTCTTAATTTTAGGCTTACAAACACAAAATTGTATGTGCTGTAATCTTTTAGAGTGTCTAAATAAATAATTAGACTACTCACCCTTGTTTTCTATAAGCAATATCAGTTTGGCTATACCTTATTGACTATTCACTAATAGAAAACTTAGGCTCAATCTAAATGATAATGGACCTTTTCAACAAAATATCCGCCATTTTGAATTCTATTGTTTCAAAAGACTGTTATGGGATGCTTAGGGGACAGATACATACTAATTTGCCCCTAATCATCTCATAATAGCTTTTAAACAATAGAATTTAAAATAGCTACCATATCGCCAAAAAGGTCCATTAGTTATTGAAAGTCAAAGCTGGCCAAGAAATCAAAGTTTGTTTTTTGATAATCTACGAGTCCTTCATTCTCAACTCTCTGGAAATTAATTTGAGTGTTCGCATTATTTGATTTTACTTGTTCTTTATCTCTCTCGCATATATCTACAGCAAACTAAGTTTCCAAAGGGTTTGAGAGAACCAGATTTGAGTGTACTTCCAGAATGAACATTTACAAACCTTGGCAGGCTGAACAGCCGAAGGCAAAGCAGGAGCAGCCAAAATACTAGGGGAAGGTAACACAGTAGTTGCATCCACAGGTGTTGGAAGTGCTGTAGTTGCAGTTACCGACACTGGTGGAGTGACATACGGCAAACTCGTCATTGGAGTACTATCTGGAGCAACTGAAATGTGATGATGAAATGTGCTTTGTAGTTTGATATAAATAACAGCAAATTACAATGTAATTGTCTCTTACTGAAATGCCTCATATAGTCAGGTCCTTTGATGGTTTTTCAAGGTGAATGAATGTCAAAGGGTGAATCAATCGAGTTGACTACCTGATTTACAACTTTTCTAGTACAATGGCAAAGATATACATAATTATTCAGCACATGTAATTAATCTATAATATGTCACTGATAATAACCTGGAATGTGCTCCATTTTAACCGATGTCACACCACCCTTCTTGGCTCTTTTTGCTCCTGGTCCACCAGGTATCGCCTTTTTGTTAGGTCCTAGGATTATTTCAAATTCCTACAGAAAATAAAACATTTGAAAGTCATTCAATACTGTTGATATCACAAGACTTGAACAGAGTTATAACTTAAATTGAAAGACACCTAAAGTTTTCTAAAAACATGTACAATTCCTATCATACTCCTATCCTACTTCTTTTTCATTGAAGTGACTTTAGGGAGTGTTAAAAGACAGCTTTTCAGCTGCTGCCAAAACTTGTGATGATTATAAAAATTACTGTTTGATGATTTGAACTGGGCAAAATCAGAGAGTATTTACTACTTCTGAATCAAACACAGAAGGGGTGTAAAAACGATAAAATACATGTACACATCCAACAGTCAATTATTTGTCATCTTTGGCAAGTAATTGGTATTACACAGATGAGACCTGGCATTGTCAAAGAAACAGTGATCTGAATTACAGACCAAGACTATTTTTGCAGAATTCTGAAACAACATAGTGACACATTGTGAACTTGAGTAAATTAGAAAAATATAACTGCCAATCCTGAAATCAACCTTGGTATTCCCGTTGCTCAACTGCTCAGAAACACATGTTAGGTAAATCCCTTTTCCTACATCCAAGGGCAGTTTTTATTTTTAACCTTTTTAATTCTGTCACTTGTCACAAGGCATTTCATCACTCTTACCTCGGCAGGCATGGTAGCGAGTTTCTGGTTAAACACCTTCTCCAGTGTCTGGCACATGAGGACTACATCCTAAGACAGAAAGGCAATTACATATAATGAGGTAAACATTCCATCTTTTTAAATAATGGCAGTCCCTCATCTGTCAAACCTCAGCCTAGCCCTTAGATTTCCAGGTTAACCTTTGTGGTAGTTAAGGAGCCACATATCAGTGAATGTTCAGTTTTCACCACCCATGTCAAATGATAGAATTTTGGAGGAAAATTTCTTTTGTTAACTTTAACTCAGTAATAAATTATAGCTATCACAATCAATGGCACACTGCCTCACAAAAAGAAACAGTAAAAACAGAGAATGGCACCATGCACAAGCAGACACAACTAGATGACTTATCAAGAAGTTTCCCCAAAAATCCCATATGCACTCCAATGACAAATGACACCAAATGCCATATTGCTTTGAGGTCCAATGGATTTATGCTTCAATGATATAGAATACTGTAAGCTATGACCTAAATAAAATTTTGTGAAATTGCTGATCCAGTTTAAAAGGGCGGGGAAGTGATGATTCTGAAGGGAAAGTATTAAAGTGTGAAGTGGAAAAAGAACTTTTGTGCAAAAGAAATAAGTTGGACAGAGTATTTTCTCTGGCCCAACTTGGAGGATATGAAATTGTCCAATGAAGGACATCATCATGTCATTTTGTAACAAGTTGTATCAAGTGTTAAATTGAATCTACCAGCATCAGCAATCATGGATCTAACAGCATGCAGGAATCAAAAAGCAAATGGACATTTCAGTGTGCTCAAAGCTTAACAAGAGTTGCCAAGAACCAACATTCACCACCACAACCAAAACATAGGTATTTGACCTCCACAGAGTTCAGTTCTCGCAAATTTTCAGGAATGTGGCATGACATGTAGTTGTTGACTCGCAAGGAAACTGAGATGTATGCTGAACTATGTATAGAAATATTGGCATTATTTCATTAAGTTACAATAATATACATGAAGAAAATATTATCATTAAATACACTACTGCTAGTTGTATTCACATGGCACCCATAGAAACAGAATGATGCTCTGATAATGGATTTTGTTACTTTAAAACCTCCTCTATCAGCCAGTTCAAAGTCAAAGAAGAAGGTTCGCGGAGGTATGGTTTTGTTTCATTTCGAGAGGTTTGTGTTCGCTCAAGTGAGTATGTCTTCAAAGGTTCGTTTAGTCATTTATATATAGTATAGTGAGTTTGTATCGAATCGACTTCGACTTGTATCAAAACGACTTTGTATCGAAACGACCGGGTTCCTTCCTCTTTTATTCACCACTTTCACTCTGTTACAAGAACCACCAGGAAGTTCTCACACTCCATTTTGACAAGACCACTACCAATCAAACTGTTAGTACTTTTACATACTGTTACATGTAAGTGTTCACTTTCTCAAGTCAAAAAGATAGCTTCAGAGCAAATACTATTGTTTTGTTGACTGGAATATTGGAATATCATGCCAGCAGACATTTAGACAACAATTACTGGCTAACAATCACTTCATGCACACCCAGTTTTAAGTCATACTTCTAAATTATCTTAACTACAGTTGTGCTTCCCAGGGTGCAAATAAAAGCTTTCAAGTGTAGAGGGATTGAAATAGCTTCGGTCACTGAAGAACAAATGCAAATTTAATTCAAATGCTGTCAAAACTCACGTCAAAAATATATTCAAGCTAATTCAATTTCCTCTTGACTTAACAGCTTAAATATCAAACAATTTCTGTATTTCTGTGGTGTGGCAATCACACGAAACGAAAGATACAATTGCAAAACTAAAGTCTCACCTCGCCCGGCTTATTATAGGTGATGCAGTTGTTGAACACTAGGCGAAAATCATCTATACACTCTTGACTGCAGGAATACTCCAGGTTTTCAAGCTTTCTCTTGATCTGACTCATGTCCATGGGACGTTTTATGATCGTGTAGTAATCCTACGAAACCACAAGACCTCCAGTCAACAACGTATTGCAAAGGAATGAACGGAGAATTGAAACTGTGATTTCAGCGCATACTAACCGGCAAATTCAATTTTACAGCGTCCACAGGTTCATGAAACGGCCAGGAATATGGATGCCTCCACATCGCCTTCATGATTGTTTTCGATAAATACTGGAGTTGGTTTGTAGTTCGATAAACTTTTGGCTCTTGGCCGGTTGTCGGTGGTTGAGTCATTCCTCGCTAAAAAATACATTTAGAACAAAACAACAGTTTGTGAAGAATTTATTTCGGTTTCGCATATTATACCAACCATCAAATTATAAATTCAAGCTAAGACGCTGTTCGAGCAAAGCTAAAGAACAACGAAATGGATTAGAGTAATATTTACCACTGTTTGTTGTTCAAAATCGTCGTACTTGTGTGATAAACGCCTCACTCGCTTCCCGAGCCCCTCGGGGCTCGTCTCTGATCGCAATCCATTCAATGAATCGGCAGAGTTATGTTCATTAGTGAGACCAGACTGTAAAGCTGAGCTGGGCCTAGAGGTGATGCAATACAACCTCGTCAATTTCGCCCTCGAATTTACCTAAGTGGTCTTCGAAATGGCACAAAAATGTGCAGAATAACTTTAGACACAGTTTATGCTACTTTGGAAGACGTATAAACCTTCTCTTGAGCGAAAAAAAACTCCGCGTCACTTCAACGCCATCTTACAGTGCCAACGCCATTTTTGGCGGTGACACGCACAACTATTCACGAACGAATATCACAATTCACAAGCCCAAGAACCCAATAATAACCGGACCATACCGTTCGATAAGGTTCGTTAGAGGGTTCTGCAAGCTTTGGATTGTTCGATGGCCTTGCGTTTCCATGCACGGCGAAAGATTCCTCAAAGATTCTTCCCTCCTTTACAAATCCATCCGGCTCGCTGTAGAGCGAAGGCCGCCCTTTTGAATTCTTCATCGACCCCCAGCAAGGAGCTTACAAGCCACGTCATTATTAGTGTCACGTGCTCCTAGTCAGCGCGCCAAAAGTGAATTTCAAGCTTTCGTAATCAAATACGATCAGGCTTGTCTCAGAAATTGAGGAAATTTTCGTTTTTTTGATTGTTTTTTAAACCAGTCCTTATTATCTAAGCAGCTTTTCAAGCTCGATAGTACACATTGTAAACGGAACCAAAAATACCACTCCGCTAAGGGTCTCAAATTCATTCTTATTTACCATTACCGCATAGTTAATCGATAGTCCCCTCGATTAACTATGATTACCGGTAGTCCAATTTCTACGTACCCTGACTTGATGTATGAAAGGACACCGAGGAAAAAAATTGCTTTTCGCAAATTGAGTAACGGCAGACAACCACAGACATGAAAACATGTATTTCCGGGTAGTCGGCTTGTCACGCAGCGTATAGACAGACAAACAGCCATAGTTTTTGAACAAAGAGGAATCTCCGTCTCCTTACCTTCATTATACGGGTATGTGATTCAAAACTGACAGATGTATCAAGCATGATCAAAGGGGTGTAATGTTCTCAATGTTGTTATTGCCGTAAATTCGCGGATCCTTCACGGCGGTTCCTCGTTCATGCGTGACATTTATGATTCTACCATGCATCACTTTGACTCTGACGAAGTCACGCTGATGATTCCCTGCACTGAATAAGGACGAGGTTCATCCAGTAGATTACTTTTTATAGTTCTCTGAATATTTCCATATTTTATCCAAAACTTGAATCGCAAAGATTGCTGTTCCCCTTTATAAACGTGTAAATAATGTTAAATCATCGTGGCTACAAGATTTCTGAATATTTGCCGTCTTTGATCCACCTGTTTTGCCCGAAATAAAATACACGGCTAGTGATCTTCTAAACTCTACAGATAGCCTTTCATCCATTTTCTAACGCTATGTAACAGCTCTAACTATTTTCTCGGATCACCAGAATATAAGTATAGTGTGGCCTTACAGTGAACCACATAGTGAATTAGGCACCTCGATCCCAGGCTCTCTCTCTTCGAAGCCTGTGCTCAGGGTGCTTATGGTTGACACAGAACCATAGAAGTACCCCAAAAAATATTATTGGGAATGACCAACAGAGATTTTTTTAATATAAACTTTTTTACCTGTAGTTCTCTTTACTTCAAGACTTACAACATTCAGTTCTATCTGCTTCTTTTTTTTTTCATTCCAATAATAATTATTTGTTTTTAATTATTGTTATGGTCATCATAATTACCTTTACCTTTTACCTTACTATCATCATAATTTCACTGGACTTTTATTAAGAATTACCTAGTCAATTTTCATTTGGTTAATATTTCTATCTATTTCGAGAAATTCTTTGAGTAGTGTACAAACTGAAAGACTGAGATGGAATTTCATTAGTTTTGGAAAAAGAGAACATAACTGTGTTGCTTATGTCCAATAAATCCTCTCAGCACTTTCAAATGAAACAGTTATTTGTTATCACTCTGCTGACATGAATACCATTGGGACCATGCAACAAGCATGTAACAACTGTACCTTACAAATGTTTTTTGCTAAATCAGGCCTTCAACTTCTCAAGCACCCCTAAGTTTTGATTTAAAGTAATTCTTGCCGCCTAGTTGTTGCATGCCAAAGTTGTACAATGCAAAGCGACCCTTGTAGATGTTTGAAATGACCTGGTTCCACTATCATAACTAAGGAGAGTTAAGTTATAAGAAAATAAGGGTATAAGATTTTGATGATTTTGGTCTAGAGAAGGGTATATGATTTTCTTTCTTGTCGGACATCAGATGTTGGCTTCATCTAGGGATATGAAGCCCTTATAGCTCAGATGACTATTTTGGAGTTATAGGGTAAGCCAAAAAGTACACAGACAATGGTATAAATGTGTCTGAAATAAATAAAATTTCCAAGAAAGTGCACGCACACCTAGGCTCAGTCTCCAATCGTTGATCTTTTGCTGCACTGGTGATGAGGGTGGAGAGGATCACGACTGGAGAATGAGCATAGTGTACAACTGGCAACCACACTTGGGCTAGGCTGCTCAAGAAGACTAGGACCAAATCCTGCACCCAGAAATCAAAAGTACAAAAATTGAAACTACTTCAATACAAAGATGATGGAGACACCAGCTTAGTTTCCATGGTTTATTGTTGAATTCAACTTTAAATTTTGTGTTCCAAGGACTAAGTTTAATTTACACTTGTTTTAAGATGTCATGCTTGAGACTTTGGAATGGTTTTATTTTATATTCCTGTATTATTTTCCTCACTCTAGAGCTCAGACACTAAAATTTATCTAAATCAAGGACTGTTGCAAAAGAACAAAAATGCAAAGATAAAAAATATTTTCACTTACATGACAGCTTACTCACTGTCACCATTTCTTAGGCACACATAACCCGAGACTTTGAAAATGTAAACATACTAAACTTTTGGTGTTTACTTGACTAAAACGTTCTAAAATTGTAAGGGTGTGGCACATCTACAGGTGACACATACACCTTACACATCTTTCCACTATTTACATTTAAGTCCTGAACACAAATCTTTCATCTCCATGTGATTACTAGTCATAATCTGTCAAAATGGGTTGCTGAAGAAAAAAAAAAACCAAATTAGAGTTTCAATCCTGAATCTCGAGACAGTTTTCTATAACTTGCATATCTTCACCTATAGGGGGAAGGGGGTTCCCCTAGATACACTACTGTGCTACATAATAAATCTATTACTAGTGATAGATTCCAAACAACATTAGTATTAGAAAGTAAGGTTCCATTCTCAGATTAGTTGCTAAGCACAGTCACCGCAAATCTCAAAATTATTTAACATGGAGGAAGTAGAAGTATTGTAGCTACTCCTCTCTCCAGGAAAGGATCATCTGAGGGTACTCCACTGATAAGAGCATTCTACAATTCTAAACAATTTTGATAGGGCTACACTGGTTACTGGATTACTGTGTTTGACTTTCTACATGCTGTTTCAATTGTCATGTTGTGACTTCAATTAAAAAAAAGTACAAAAGTTAGTAACCAGCAAGAAAAGCCAGTCTCTTACAATCATTAGTTCCCCTAAAAATCATACAAAAAACGGCTGATTTGCAAAAAGAAACTCCTGCAAAAATTTAGTGCCATATGGTAATCTAATGGGACCTGACTACAAAAAGTGCTAAGATTTGGGGCGATTAACCCGGTTAAAATGAGTTTGCATCAAAAAAACCCTTCATCTCATGAGGGTTTGGTTACTACATTTTGTTCTCCCATAAAATTAAACAGGGTTATTTTGCACTACTAGCATCTCACTATAGTACATCTCATAAAAAGATGATTCACAATTTTTATCTTTGTTGATCAATTGGGCTTCTGGTTTGTGTTCACTATTTTGCTTCTTTAAATGTGAATAACAGTGGAGGATATTTTTTTTTTACCTGATCTGAGATATCTCTCATAGGAGTTGCAATATTGTGAACAGTTGGGCTTTTTCCATAAGCTGTCACAGAAGACAAAACAGAAACAAAATAATTATAACTGGGTTGGTAAAATATAGAGGATATTGCGTGGCTGCTTGGAGATGCAAAATTTGTCTTCATATCTTGAAATTTCACCAATGATCACAGAGATTAATGAATGAAATACTTTTCAATGCAAGATGCGAAATGTTGTATTGTATCTCCAAGAGGCCATGTAGTGTAGCTGGGATGTAGCTGACGCAGGGATGCAGAACAGAAAGTGTTGGTTTGGTAAGGTGATTGTCTTATGTGCATCCTGATGAAAGGAGATGATGACAATGAACTAACTTAAACTAACTACCTTACTGAATAACAGACACCGCTGTCTTTCTTTCCATCTTACTGTGTCTTTCTACATAAACTGTTTCTTTTTTCCGTTATTTGCCAGGTTTCTTTTTGCCTATCTGTGTATTAATCTGTATCTGGGTCTCAATCATTGTGGTTGCCGTCTGTCTGTCTGCCTGTCTGAATAAGTGAATGTATGAATGTCTGATTGCCTATCTATGTGTGTCTGTCCCTCCTCACCTTCTCTATGATCATGGTTTTTTCCAGTCTTGAGAAACTGCACCACCACGCCAGCAATGAACATGACTGGAATAAGTGACACAACCAACCATGTGAACCAGCAGTGAGGCAACATGGAATCGCTTAAATGGCCTACAAAAATATAATTTATTAAAGAAATTCTGTGCTACAAAAGTGAAATAAAATGCAAGTTCCTCTACAACTTTAACCAGAAATATGCAATAAAAATATGTAAATACATTAATGCTTGAATCTACTCTTCTACTGTATAAACTGTACAATAAACCTGCCATATGATAATTACATTACTGGCATAAGAAGCACAGGTGGTAGAGGGGGGAGGGGGCTCAGCGCCCAGGTTTAGTGCCCAAGTACTTCAGATTACAAATATATTGCCGCAGACTCCGTGGCACTTACTGAAATTACCAAATAATTTCATCAGTCTTTGAGATAACTCGCTCACCGATGCAGGATATTATTTTGGTCAAGTAATGATTTCTACCTTGAATAATCCTTGTTGAAACACTCCACAGTACTCTTGTATTAGTTTGAGGTGGTTTTATTGTTAGCAACAAAGATGGCAACAGAATAAGAACACACTATTCCATGACTCGTCATGACTATTTTATAATTAGTCTAGTCCTTGTTTTTCAATGAAATAAAAATTTGGATTTTGAACAAAACAAAATTGTTCCTCTTCTATTTTTCATCAGATATTTCACTGTATGCCATGTATCAGCTATGAGTTAAAAAAAATATGTATCTGTCTTATATTTTCCAGGAAACATGCATATTATATGTTGCATATCAACAACAACAAATTCAAATATTATTCAGGAAATCTTATTGTTTAAAATATTTTTCACCTCCCACAATTAGTCTAGCTATTCAAGGTGGGGAGGGGGGAGGAAGGAGGAAAACAAAATGTATCAAGGTACAAACATTGGCATAAAAAGTAAATTGTCACAATTGCTACTTCTAATGGAACAAAACTCAACATATAACACCTCAATAAAATTCAAAACCATCTTGACAAACGGTAACTATAAGTTTCTTTTGGGCCTTGCAATAGAAAGAAAATGCAAACATAAACATTTTTGACTGGTCACATTCTGCAAGTTACAGGAAAAGGCTTACAGTGGACTACCAAGGGATAGAACAGCAGGGGCGAGGACCTGTGTGACCACTGTATGAGAGCTGTAAATTGCACTCTGCACTGCCTGAGATTGTCTCAATGGTTAAACAGTAAAATCACCACATGGCATTAGCTGCTCATCTATTGAGATGTGTTTCTCAGGAGTATGCAACTCAAGGAAATGAAATTCAAGTGGCATAAGTTGATATATGCACAAATTTGAAAACTTCAAACAGGAGCTTATAATGATTTCATATGATGCCTTCCTCTATCTTCCTTTTATAACTTGTTAGAGATTTTGATAACATACCATGCAAAATGTTGACTGAGTAGTAAAGGGCTTTGCAGTTCTCCACATAGTAATCAATCCCATTGATGCTCCAGAAAGCTCCAAGAAATGATGTTGAGATCACAATTATCACCTTGAATAGCATCAAAAGGAATTAGAACATAATAAATATATGGCAGCCTAATTAATTGAGGGCTTCTGAAATTTTGTGCAGTTGCGGAGCTGCGAATTTCAAGTAAATCCACAAAATCCCACACTCTCAAAAAAAAACGCAATACCATGATATTGAAATTCTCTATAAATCTCACCAAATATGTGTCAGTACAACATATTTAAAACTTATCTTGGGTGTTGGGGCAGTTTTGGCAAAAAATCCAAAAATTCCCACAAAAATTGGCCATTGTTTCTGTGAATTTGCCTCTGAAAATCATGTGAAATTTGACTTTTTCCACGACCTGTCAGAAGTCCTGCTTTTCTGGTCCACAGATAATGGGATGATCTACACTCAACTAATACTTCCAACATTCAAAATAACAGACAAAAAACAAAGTGAAAATCTGGTCTACAGTGACTTGTTAATTAAAATATTTCCAATATAAAAACAGTTATACCTTCTGCATACAAATAATAATTATCCCTCCAGCAAGAGCAAATGCAGAGAGAATGATATAAGGCAACCAGTTGTGTTCCGACAAGTATTCTGAATGTTTGTAAAGGAGAGGAAGAAAAGCCATTCCAATAAACCATCCCATGGTTGCTCCTGATAAAATTTGACAAAATATTAACACAAGCAAATGCATTAAAGAAGAGTTTAAAAGTTCTTTCATGAGAAGATTGAACTGTCAGAACAGTGTGCACCCTTGCCAAGGTGGAAACTGAAGGAATATAAGCATAAGCTAGTACCATTGGATAAGTTCAGGATTTATAATGGTAATAGGACTGAGTGGAGTCCAATTCAATCTGTATTCATATGAGTAACAAACAAAATCTGACGACCGTGAGGTGGGGGTCTGATTTGCTAATCAGGACTATGTTTGCAGACTGAATTGGACAATGCAATGTCTGGTTACTAATTTATCATAACCACTACAATTTCCCACAAAGAAAAAATTCATTTAATAAAGAGCTAATAGTTAACAATTATTCACCGACACCATGGTAAACTTCCACAATCTTAGACTCTTTCAGAGTAACATCATGCATTAAGTCACATGATCACTGGACCACCATAAAGACTGTGTGTCACCTTTATTACCTCCTCTTTACACTCTAAATTAAAAATAGCGCAATGTTACATAATCCCTTGAATTGGTTACTAATAGTGATTGTAATTAATGTCATAATTGGTGGATTTAGTGGAGAGCACATGAAATAATTGGCTCATGTGACTGTCTAACTACTTGTGTCCAATTGCAGTGAACTGTCCATTTAAAACTTTATGGAAGAGCAAAATACAGCAGTTTATGCACCAATCACATTTGAGGAAATTGTAATTGTTATGATTAATAAGCATTCAATTAGTGACTTTAGAGCCTCATGTATGGGAAGTAAGGTGAAGATATCCTGGTAAAAATTTAGTGGTTTGATTAACATGTATTTTCAAGGTTATCAAAGCAAGATAGATGGCCTTTTCCTTCTTCTGCTTATTTGATTGCATTGGTGAGACCTTTATTCTGCAAATCCAAGACTTGAAGGCATGTTTGGTGGTACATTTTCCAATCAACATAATGGATATAATGGTGACTTGCTTGTGCAGAGGATAAGGAAACACTTACCAAGAACGAAAAGTCCAACATAGAAAATGCACAGTGTTAGCAGCCCAGCAATAAGCCCTACACCAGCAGAGATACCAAGAAATATCTGAAACAAAAAAGGAATCGATAATTTTGTGTCAAAATTTCACGCTTGATTTGGAGACAAAAAATGAAAAGAAAGTAACATTGTCAATAGAAAAGAAAATGAAATGTAAACAAGATCACTAGATTATGTAATCAGTGACAAGTGAAGGTCTTAGCTCTACTTTTTGTGAATCAGAACAAAAAACAACTTTCATAAAAAAAAAACTTTTTAACAATGAGACTGAAGATGTCTATGGCAAGTAGAATTTGGGTTCCGTTATTTCTGAATCACAGTACTGATACAGTACCAGAAATGTCAGTTATAGTAAAATCCTAGAGCTTTCCCTTTGCATTACCTGGTGGGACATCTTGTCAATGGCAAGTCAGCCTGGACTGACATGAGTTGCTTTGTTTTGGAAGCCCCACTATGAAACTTGCATCCCAACATGGCTGATTTTGAACCATGTGACCAGGTCATGCAAAGGGCCTATTATATTCCTATTTCCATAACATGAGGTAGCTGTTATATTCACCAAACAGGGCTTTCATTAGATTTTAAGTCATCTGTAACCTTGTTCTCCACACCTATAGCAAAAACCTTGCCATTTCACTCAAGGCATCAAGGGAAAATCAAGCATACTTAGCCGCAACAGGTGTTATGGGTTACAGCCCTTAATGACAGCCCTGCCAATTAGGTTACACCCAGCATAACATCTGTCAGATTACCAACAAGATTTATCAAATTTATACCCATTTAAAGATTCCTGGATGGGGAAGGGCTTAGTTAGAGTAGTGTGTGGTCTTCAACCTTTATTATAAGTATTCATCATTGGTGAAAAATTTTGCCACTATGGTAAGCAGTTTGAAAAAGCAATGAATTTGTTACTTTTAATACTCTGCCATATGTACCTGGTGTCTGTACTCCAGAGTTTTTCCAGACAGCTTATCAGTGAGATATTCATTACACAACACATAAGTGAAGAAAAATGCCACCAGGAAACCAGTGAGGAAGAGGACGAATTTGAATAAACGGTATCCTGAAATAAAATGTGTATGTTAAGCATGCTACAAATTTGACTCACAAGACCTTTAAAGAAATGAAGATCTCACAAACAACTTAATATGATTTTCCTCACAAGCAGCACTTTCAATAATTTTGAAGTACATAACAGCTGATTAGTGTATGATATTTTCAGGCAGCAGAGTGCAGTCGTTTAACTACAGTTGAACCCAGGAGGGAGGGGCCAGGGGGGCACACACCCATACAAAAAAGGAAAGAGGTGCTGCTCATACCTTTTAAGTGTTAAAACACCTCAAAAGGTCAACAGTTGGAGCTCTGGCACTACCTTTTAGAGTATTGAGCCAAGAAAAATATGACTTACATGAGATAACATGTTGTTTAAAACTGTTACCTCTTAGTGTTGATAAATTTCAGGCCACACCCACAAAATGGAATCCTGGTACTTCTTAGTGGTTCTTTTTAGAGAGAGGTTAAATTAGAGTAAATGTATGGATGAGTGATGACCATTGTAGAAAGGTGGCTGCAAAAAACTGTAAAATGACATTTCCATTACAGAGAACTAACCGCAAGCAGGCTGACCAAATCTGAATGATACTCATGCTAGGAAAAATGCTATAAAATGTAGTCTGCAGTCTTCAAAATTATGTCACACACATTCGCTCTGACGAAGGGCTAACGCTCGAAACGTCAGCTTTATAACACGTTACAGTGGCAAATTTACATTTTCAACTTAGTTGATATAACCAAATTACCTTGTTACCCCCACCAACGCAGCACCACAGTTTCTTTAGAAACTTTCACCCTTTATTCATATGTCACACACAGGCAGCCAGTTCAGACAGTGATGAAATATTTCAAGTCTCCACATGCCTTATGCACATTAATTTGTTCCTAGGCATAAACCTTATTTTTAGAACATATCATGTTAAGAAATTCAAACATGATTGAATAAATATCTTGGCTATACACAATGCATACATGATTTCAAAATTTCTTTGTTTCGAAAAGGAACTTGTTATTTTGGTATCTATTTTTCAAGTTGAAGTGTCTTTTCTTTTGTTAACCTCAATGAGAAACTTCCAAACACGTTTATTAAAAATCACTGCTTGCAAGCATCCTTGTTAGCATCTTTGCAAGGATCATTGACAAGGATTTCACGCGGGTCTTTGCAAGGACCCTGAGATAGTTCCCAAGGCTTTTGAAGACCAATAGAGAATTTTGTTAGAATTTCAATACGTCCACAACTCTGATCAACCATCAACAAATGGAAATTGTTAGAAGGAAGGGCATGTACTAAAATCTGAAATAACAAAACAAACCACCAAAATGAAATGAGAGAAGTGATTAAAACTAACAAAATGAGCAGAACAAAACAACCAAAACAAAACAATCGAAAACCAAACAAAGAAGTAAAATGAGGGAGTGCAAAGATGCCAACCTCTGGAGATCTAAAATCTGGAGATTTTTTTGCCAGACACCACCCTTCTCCCCATCCCCACCAAACAATCTACCACCCTCTCTTCCACCAGCCCACCCACCCCTAAAATGAATAATCCCCTCTATCCTACCCCCACCAAAAGAAAATCAAACTCTCTTTGCCAAAATCAACTAAAGGCCTCCAGCCTTACCTGGAAAAGGGAACATAAATAAAGTACAAAGTGCAAGCCTTTATTTCTGAGTGCAAAATTGACCACTAACATTTAAGCTAGTTGATACAATTCACAGCAACACAGGACAATGTTTGCTAACCTATGAACAAGGGCTCATAAAAGGGTAGGTGTGATCTAGCATTTTCAGTTGGTTTGCGGTTAACAGTTGAAGGCATGTATATAATAAAGAAAGCCTTTGTTTAGACTATATCAGCACGCAAAGTCAATAATGCAAAAACGTGCATTACAAACAGTGAAACAAGTTTAAGGTGGCCGAACACAGTTTTCAAGAGCCTATCCCTAATTCACCATTACTTTTAAGCCATTTGCTTTGGCGCCCGTTTTTTGCAAGAGTCAAGGTTAACCACAGAAGACTTTATTCTCGCATTTTGGCTAAGATGTGTTAAAAACAAGGCTTTAAAAATGGTTTTTGTTTATTTAAAAAAAATCCAGCCGTTAGATTTTTTTCTTCATTTGCCCACTACAAATTGACATTAAATCCCATCTTTCAACACTGTTTTAATAAAATTTTCACATAGGCGATTTTCGTAATTTTTCGTAAATCGTTTTTACTGCATGTTCTATATTGTTAAAAATTCCCTACGTCAAAATTCAGATTTTCTGCGATAGGTCATTCACATGGTTTCTGAACTATTGTTTTGCCAAATTTCTTGAAGTTCTAACAACTGGATTGTTAACTGGGTTCTTTCCATAACAAAGAAAAGCTCAGAATTGCTGCGTTCTTTGCATTTACCTTTCATAACATATCTTTGCAATAACAGACTAAAGGCATCAATGCACTGCATTCAATAGGCTTGATTTCCGCCGCTCTCTCGTTTCTGGTCTGCGTCCCTCCCCTCCTTTCCCGAACAGCGGCTGGTCATCGAGCCTTTGCGTTCAATAATAGAGAAAAATAGAAGAGATAATGCAGGTTTTGTATAAATAAAATGATCGCTCTATTGACGACATGTTTGATTTTGCAATCCTAGTGCGCGCGCTGAATCGGATCAGCAAAAGCGCGCGCGAAAACTGTGTTCAGCCACCTTAAAAACCCAAAATTGTTTCAATTTACGGACACAATATCAGCATAAGTGGAGCAGGGTAAAAGGTTCAAAGTAAGTTTCATCCTGGAGATTTGGTGACCCATCTGGGAGACTGGGAGATTAGTTCGTCTAAAGCAACTTTTCTCAAAGGCAAAAGTAACTTGTTTTGAGAAATGCTGAAAATAAAACTTAACCTTAAATTCCTTGAGAGATTCAAATTCCGGTGATAACAAAAATTCGATTTTTTTTAAAAAAATTGGCTTCCTTTGCAATGTTTCCTACAGTTTTTAAAACTTATGAAAAGCGCTACATACGTTTTCACTCAAAAGACCTCTTAAGAAGGATAGGCTTTAGGCCTCAAATTTTCAGGATTGCTGCATGTAGGTCTCACTGCCAGAGAATTCTTAGGAAAGGTATATCAAAACAAATGTTTCCCAGTTTAGATTGTGCAACTTTAGATGATTGTGACAGAGCTCCACATTTTCACACAGTTTGTAAAATCTATCTTACTCATTTCGAGACTCATTTCGATGTTTTGGTGGTTTCGTTTCGGTCGCTTCGGTAGGTTTTTTGCCGTTTAGTTTTGGTCGTCTTGTGAACATTTAGTTTTGTTGTTTCGGGTTTTAGCAAATGCCAGAAGGAAGACGCGTCCCCAGCAAATTAGATTCGAATGTTTCTTTTCTTGCTTACCATAAAAGCAAACAGCAGTACCGAGTACAAGGCTGACTCCGGCCAGAACACAACCTTGCACGTCATACGAGTTGTGCAGCTTGCAATTATCGGCATCTGGTTCCAGAGTTGGAATTATAGCCATCGTTTCGTGCTGGTTTGCAAAATATCAGCTACACAGCTCAGTTTCCCATAATGCATTTCACTGAAAGCGGAAGTGAGAGACAGCAAAATTTTCGCCCCCACTCGCGTTTCACCTCTCCACACAAATGCATTTTCGTCCACAATAAAACGCCCGAAAACGCTGATGGAGAAACTTAAATAACAGCTTTATTTATCCCTTACTTTTTTATAAATTAATTACATAAAGTATAATAATAATGCAGACGTTTGTCAACAAGAGACTCTGCCAGATACTTGGTATCTTCTGGCCAAATGTCATTACAAACGAAGACCTGAGGGGAAGAACTGGACAGGAAGATGTGGCAATCACGATAAGACAAAGAAAGTGGAAAGGGATTGGCCATACCTTGAGGAAAGAGAAGGAGAACACCACTAGAATAGCCATGAAATGGAATCCTCAAGGGAAAAGGAAGGAAGGAAGACCAAAGCAGTCCTGGCGGCGAACAGTAATCAAGAGCTGGAGAGCATTGGAGTCCGATGGAAGGCTATGGTAGAGGCCCTATGCCTCAGGAGGGGCAAAGAGGACTAAACAAACAATAATAATAACAATAATAATAATAATAATAATAATAATTATAATAATAATAATAATAATTTAATTAATATAAGGGAAACTGACAACCTGAAATAACCTGAAATAGTCAATAATTCCAGGTTGCTAACGTATTCATAAGTATTAGTGTGGTCGGGGCCTCATGATTGTAAGTCCTAAAACGCGAGTGTCAGGGGTGGGAGGTGGCGGGGTGAAGGGTTTGAGAAACCGGGAGGGGACTCCAATATCAAATGGACGAGGGTGCTTGTTGTACCTCCTAGTGACTCTTAGTCTGTTCACTCTCAAAAGGTCTACTGTGGGAGCTTTTGCGGTGCCTTTTAGGGTATAACTGAGCTGAGAAAATATGATAGGAGATAGGGATTGGTAATGCGCTTACGAAACAGGATCTTGCTACTTCTCAGGTGCTCTTCTAAGTATATCTGACGAGCAGTCCGGTGATTTTTCCATATTGGAGTTACCCTACCCTGCGGAATTGAGAACTTACCAGAGCGTTATGATGAAACCTCCACCCTGACCAAGTCACACCCCACTCTCGTTTTAGAAGTGCCCTTGCAAGCGAAGACAATTAAAGATTAAAGCAAAAGTATGTTGAAATTTGATGCCAGGTACGAATCAGATCAAGAATATTTCTTTTAAGCTATCAGTGACATCAGTGTGGCGTAAATTCACCGTTTCCATTTATCTATCGTTATAGTCAACTTTATATCGGCTCTTTTGTTTCGAAGGTTTTGTAACCAGGAAAAGTGAAAGTCAGCTGTTGTTGCCAATCACAGAAAGAAACGTCTACAGATGTTGTCACGTAACAGAAAGAAAAAAATTTCCTTATAAAGTCCAGTTAAAGTGGGCAAAATCAGTGAAGCAATGCAACGTCCAAAAAACAACTCTAATCTTGAAAGCCTTGCCAAGATCTCCAGACAAATCAAACACTTATAGCAATATTTTCGACCTGATCAAGTTTACACCATGCTATGGTAGGTATTAGGGTTTCAGTTCCAAAATGCACTTTGCTGGAGCCCTGCACTTTGCCCTGCACTTTGCTGGAGCGACAGTTACATCTTATCGTACCATTGATACGGTTCAGCGGCACATCAATCGAGTTTGCTCGAGCCGACATTTTGACGAGACGCAGTCGAGCCACAATACCCATGGCGAGACCAAACGAGCGCAAAGATGGCGAGACCAAACGAGCGCAAAGATTAGGTAGTTACCGTATCCAAATTGGGCAGTAAATCCGACCATATCAGGTCAGTGACTTAATATTGCAAGATTTCAGAACAGTAGCCACGGCTTTTGATTGGCTTATAACCAATGTGGGTACGGTCAAAATATCAAACAACCACAAAGCGCACAGCGCGGGTTACAACAATTCCTTCTTCTCCAGTTATGCAAGAAAAAATACTGGCTAAACGTGCTTTTTTTCTGGCACATTCTAGGATTTGAGACATAATTCTCATAATTTCACTGGCTCTGAAAAGCCCAATTGGGGAAGTGGTCTATTTATTTATCACAAAATGGTACTATTATGGCGGCTTTTTGCGCCAACCCTAGTGAAGAGATTTTGCTCGATTGTGAAGAATCTTACGGGGCGCCTTAGGGAGTCGCTCTCTTGTTTCCAGTTTTGATACGAAACTTTCTCGGTTCGTTAAAAAGTGCCCACAATTGCTCATCGCGGAAGCAAAAGCACCTTCTCCCTTCGTATGTCTTATTTCCTTCGTAGTTTTTACTCTTTTTAGAAAATGTTTTGTAACAAATCAATATTACATTTCCTGTAAGTATCATTTTCCAGTTTATGTTCAGCCTCCTGTGCAAGCTCTTTTTGGGCTGGTAACGCATGTCTTTAGCTACCTCTTCTCTAGAAGGGCGGAGTACAACCGGAGAGAGTGCTAAAGGACGGCAGGTCAAACAAGAGGGTTAGGGTTGAGGGGTGAATGGAGGGAAGTTGCTATTACCATTATTGACAGCAAGAGAAAATGATCGTGGTCTCTTGTTGACAGCTAACCGTCAACAGTTCCACCTAGCCAGGATGTTTTTCAGGCTGACTAGATTGCTAGTGAGGCTCACTCCCCACGGTACACGTCACTCCTCTTCCACAAAACACCGTCGCCAATATTTCATACACCCAAAACACTATTCGCACTCCTCCCGTGTTTTATTGGGCGCACCCCTTCCTCCTCCAATCAAGGTCTCTGGAGAAAGAAATCCATTGCTCTCCGGCGAAATGATAGAGATGACGGTTGAAAGTTTTTAAGCTCATCGTATAAACCCTTGAAGCTTGATTAAGAATAATATGACACAAACAGCGTTGATAAACCTTGCATTCTAATGCATTTTAATACAGAAATTGGTGTTTGGTGTTTTTAAAAGAGACCGTTACAAATATTTTAAAACTGTTTATATGGTATATATTAGAGGTCTGGCGCAGTAAGTTAACTTATCTAGACGTCACGAAGGGTAACAGTTAGTAAAGCAATAACCTCTCACTACCGACATTAACATTTTGAGAAGGCTTTACCTCAATTGAAGAGAGTTGCCTTACTTTTGCAATGAAAGTTAGTTTTGCCTGACGCAACAAATTTCCAATTGATCTCATTTTATGTCATGACCAGTGGTTTTCAGAGCATCAGCAATGGCTGATGGTCAAATGTTCCGTTTTTCTGTCATGGAGTCTTCGTTTTGTTTTGCCAACGTTATATTCATTACCGTCCCAGCAACCGGCTACATGGATTACTTTAGACCTCCGAGATCGGTTCAAGCGATTTTTGTAGGAAAATGAGAATTGATGCGACGTGTGTTTCTCGAATATGATCTTGAGGGTGACGAAAGAGAGAACTTGTCTTCAAAGGATTTCAGACGTTTCGTGATTTGGTTGCCATGAAGACTTAAGTAGGGCAACACGATTAAGATATCTTTTAAGGGAACTGTAACTTGAACAGGGTTATTTGACTTATTTTTTTTATGTCCTTTGTAACCCTATGTTGTGTTATATGGTTTGCCTCGTGAAACGACCTTGGAGACAATCTCGGTCCCAAGGTCTTCTCAGCCGGGCGTATAAATCTGGAATCCGGACTCCCGACTCCCGACTCCCGACTCCGGACTCCGGAAACGGAACTGGAAGCGGAAGCGGAACCGGTACCGGTACCAGACTAATGAAAATTGAAGATGTCTTGACGGTGTTAGTAACAATAATTATATACTCTAAAAATTGCACACTTGAGATCGATTTACATCAGTATGCTTCCTCCCTCTGGTCCCTTTCCTTCAAAGGGAAATGGAGCCCTTTCATGAAAAAGTACGAATAAGATCATACAAGTTATATCGATTTTCGAGTTTCGTATAGTCACTTGAAAGATGTTACCATTATTCAAAACATATTTTTGTCTGCAGATCCCGACGAAGTGGCGAATCGATCGACTGAAATGTGACTGAGAACACGTAAAAATTTAAACTTGTTATTCCTTGAATTTTAGCTTGACCTTTTTTTACCTGGTTTCTTTAAACGAGCAACTATTGTTTTGCACTGGATATGCATTTCGCGTTTAAATGTATTTTGACTTTACCCGACGGGGAATGTTAAACTAATAAAAAAAGGGAAAAACCAAAAACCAAAAGGACAACATTCGCGCGAAAGAGCTCTGTTTATTCATGGATTCTACTTTCTGAACGAGCTTATACATCACGCTTCAACACTTTTACAAGGAAAGACATTATGTCATAAAAAAATGCAGAAACAGTAATCCCCGAGTCAGCTGATGCTGTTGCCATGATACAGACACCAGTCAGGAGCCTGAAAAGAATGGAAACTTAATTCCCTTGTTCGCACCGTTTCTTCTAAGGGCTCCGTTTATCATCCATTTTCATTTGAGGGGGTTGTGTACTAATGCCAGTCATTCTTATTTGATCCCAAGTTGCATCATTCACGTGTATGTGAAATTCTTGAAGATAAATTTTGCCCTGGTAGATAATAATAATTATAATAATATAATAATTACTTTGGAAACGTTGGTTTTTGAGGAGAGGGGAAAACCGGAGTACCCGGGGAAAAACCTCTCGGAGCAGAGAAGAGAACCAACAACAAACAACAATTAAGCTCTAATAAGAAAATAAATACGTGTCAAGACGAAACGTCTTACAAAGGCAACTATCGTCAGTAACATTTCCACTTTTTTAACTACTGGTTTCGGTTCCGGTTCCAGTTCCAGTTCCGTTTCCGGAATGCAGATTGCTCCTTTTCTATAAGCCCTGTACGGGTCCTCTTACCCAGCCCTCTGGAGGGAAATGAAAATAATCCCTTGTTTTCATTTTGGCATTTTTGCTTCGCCTCCGCGAAGGTTGCGTATTTCGAGCATGGCTCAGAGGCAGGGAGGTAGGAAAATAGAACACTCTATATGCCAAATCAGAAAACAAGTGCCGGGAAATCAGTTTGCTACGACTGGAAGTGCTTGTGTTCTAAAATGGCCTTGGAAACTTGGCCAGGGTCAGACATCAGCATCACCGGCAACGGAAACGTTTTTGGCAACTACAAGTCAGGTTGTCAAGAAAGCAGATTTGAGCTCCCACACAGCTTGGAAAGCTGAGTTCTTATCCGTCAAGAAATTCTTGGGTTCTGAAAAATTTAGTCTAAACAGCGTCCCGGTTTACGAAGAGCCTATTCAAAGTCAGGTAATAACCCTGACCTTGATTCCTACAGAGCCTTTAAAAAACCAAATAAAGTTGTCACTAATACGAGGAACTGAATTTCCGTCTGCACGCTCGCAGCCCTGCCATCGAAGAGAAAGTGACTTGGAGTGTAAAGCAACAAATGCGAAACAGCTACTTTACTGCTATGTGCTGTCGGAAAGCGCCTCGTCAAACGACAAGTTTGCTCTGCAGTGCTACCTGCTTCACTTAGATGAAGGCGGGTCATATTTCCTTCAAGCCCATGGGAGTGAAGCTAAATTGAGAAAAGCTGAAGATTTCCAGTATACTGAAAAACCAAAGGGCTCGGTAATTTTGAATGAGCACGGCTACATTGTAGGATTTTTGGCATTCAGTGACGAGGATGATCATGAGATTCTTCCACTGTTCTTTCCACAAAACATGCAAGGTAATGCAACTTTTCTTACAGACTTTCTTTACTATTCTTAACTATTATGGTAATAAGAAAGTCGACGTCTCGTTTTCCAGATACGTGGTCGACTGTTGCCTTGCCTGTTACAAATTATGTTGCAATTTATTTTTCACACGGCACTTAAACATGTTCAATTCTTACGTGAAACCTATGCGGAAGTTATAGTAAGAAGAGTTTGACGTGGTTGTTAGCTGTTATCAGTTGTTACCGATTCATACAGGAGACGGATGATCCGACTCCAGTATAAATCGGGCCAATGTGGAAGCGTTTTGCATGTGAGCGAGTTACCACAATACTAATCGTGGTCTGGGGCCAGTTACTTGGGCAACGCCCATACACAAAATTAATATTTATACCATTGCGAATATATTATCTCAAAACGTTGTTGCATGCAAGTTTCACGTAAAACTGAACGGTGTTACAGCTTGGCCAGATATTAACCCTTCCTTTGATAAAGTTAGGATTTCCAGTGTCTCAGGGGAAACTATGATACCTTACAGGGTGGTTTCAAATCCTTGCAACTGAAAACATTAATTTTAATTGAACAAATCTGCTTATCTATCAACTACAACTCAAACACATCACACCGAGTAAAATTAAACAAGATTAAAAACAGCCCAGTTATGTTGGCAATGCTATGTAACTACAAAAGTTGTCTTTACCAAAAGTGATTTCAATAAGACACAAAATGAAATTCATCAGAGATAGGTAATCCAAAAAGCAGAGATTAGCCCAGAATACCTAGATTTATTTTATGAACAATTTTATGAACAAGCCAGACTCTTTTCATATTATACTCGTTAGAAAACTAAATTACAATTATTACAATTATTGTACAATGATGAAGTGTTGTGCCATAAACACCTTTGCAGATGATAACCAGCCACTAAAGAAAATGATCAGCCCAGAAGACACAAAGGAAAGTAATGCTTTACTTCAAGAACGTTCTGGCAGGGATGGTGAGGCATCACAGAGAAGTCATGCTTCAGGAAATGGTGACGTGTATCGAAACCAGACTGAGGAGAATGTATTCCATATTTATAGCATAGAGCCACCAAGAAAAGGCGATAGAGAAACTGATTTACAGGATATGGAACATGAGGAAAATGGTAAGTGTTCTTTCTGCATTCACATTCACCTCAACACATACAGAGCAGTGATCTAAGTAAGAAACCAATATACTGTCTGTCTTTCACGTGCTGAAGGACAACTGATATTTTACCTAAAATTACACAGTCTTTATTAAATGACTGACAAAATTACTTCATTGCTATTGGCTGACAGCAGGCCAATTTATCCTTAATTTTTAATTTACTCATTTAATTTTTAATTACTGCAGTGAAGATTATTGCATGTGTATTTGACGAGGGTGAAAAGCAGAAGGAGCATGCCTTAAAAATCAACTAGTCCAGGAACCTAACCTCTAGCTGGTAATGTTTTTGGGAAAGGGTCATTATTTGGATGACTGTAATGGACCTTGTTCAAAATACCATGGGTTTAACCACCGAATCAAGTGAAAACAAAACATAAACTTGAAACAAACTATTTTGTTTTTATAATTTTTTGTGTAATTATGACCATATTACATGTTTTTGCTCAGTCCTCAATTTGACAGTTTTCTGGCAGTTTATCAACTCTACTCATAGATAGCTGCCACATAATATAATCTCTGTTCTGAGAATTTGGTAAGACAAGAATGTCACAAAACTGTAGTCAAATATTTGGTGAGTCTTGACACCTTGAATTTCCAGGCAAGGACTTCACAAAGTACAGGTTTTTTTCCAAGGCTATCATCTAGTTGTAGGTTAATAGAAAAGATTTCAGTCTGTTTCATCAAGTGTCATATTTATCATTTGCCATCCCTCTAAGATTTTTGAATTTTCTCACTACCTGTGTGCATGACACTGAATTATATCTATGTTGACCATTATTGGGACCATCTTTTTGTATCATATTTTTTTCAATTAGAGCCCATCATTGGCATCTCGAATCAACCATCTGAGCTGTCATATGTTTCAGTATCAGGGGAAATGTCTGATGATCCTAACAGTGGTGGTCCTGAGGGGAAGAAAGCTTCTATCAGTGGAGGAGATATCTCAAGTACACCCCAAAATCGTGAAGCCAAAGCTCCTCCTTTTTCAAGGTGTTACAGTGAGCAAACAGCCATGACACCAAAAACAAAGAGGAAGTACTCACAAAAGTGCTACAGTGAAATGCCCTCAATGTCTCTGAAACCAGGTAATAAAACATTTTTACTATAGTAATGTATTTAAATGGAGTTATCTTCACATATAGGGTAACAGTGACACTGGCAAAATCAGAGAAAACACTTTACATATGAAAAGATGCTCACTACAGGATTGTTGAAGGTGTATACAAAACCTGGACCCCCTTCCAGACCCCATCCTGGCCCCCCTTCTGGACCCTCCTCTGGACCACTCAATTTTTTGGGGTAAAAATAAAAAAAATAATAAATTAAAGCTCAGTAATCACAGCAAAGTGACTAGGAGGTTTCAGTTAGTTAAGGTTAGACTTAAATGATTGAATGCTGCTCAACAAAATCTAAAACATACAGAATGATTAATAAGCATTTGACTTTATAATGCTATTTCAGGGGCACTGGTTGCAAATGTGGTGATGCAAAAAGCTTTTGTTATTGATGCACTCAGTCGACTGCTGGACCCAACTAACAAACTTGATAACTGGAGGCACTTAGCCCAACTTAATGATGTTTCTACAGACCTGGAGTCAAAATTTCTGTCACAGGAACATCATTCTAGATCTGAAGCAATGTTTAAAGTGTTAGCAGCATCCAATCCAAGCCTTCGCATTGGAACATTTAGAAGTGTTCTTCAAGAGCTACGAATTAATCAAGTGAGGGAATACATAGCAAGCCTTGATGGTAAGTGCTGCATTTCATCAAATCAGTTAAAGTGCTACTGCGATGAAAATAGACTTTTTCTAATCTATCCAGATATCAAAACTAGATCACTCAAATAGTAATTGTGCCAAATCTTAAATCAAAATTCTAAAGAGAAGTCCGATAAATATGACTGTAATTTCACGCTCAAACCGTCCGCCATTACTCGAATTAGGAAAGTCCAAGTTTGAAAGAAGGATTGGGTCAAGAACGGAACTGACGTCATAGTCACAACCAAAGCACTAAAAATGTGGCTACTTCAGTATGCAGAGTAGAAGTTTTCGTAGTGGAAGTTTTCTATCTATCTATAGTCATGTCACGATTATATATGCTGACATGATGCAATGGCCGCCTTTGTGGACAATTCCTCGCTTGATGTAAGCGAAAGAAATTTGATGGCTATTACGCTAAATATACACACAAAGTCACACACCGTTCACGGTAGACCCACACTCACACTTGTGGAGCATTTTGGGAATGGGTCGGTCCACGAGAGATCAATTTACAATCCTTTACGAGTGAACCTTCTATCGAGAAATATCAAGCGAAACCTGCACTTGTAAACACAACCATGTATTTAGACGTGATCAAGAACCAGTGATCAGTAGAATACCAGAGCTATTCTGAAACGTCTCAGAAGAGGGGAAGGAAACTAAAGGAATTTGTTTATGAGCGTATTCGTCTAAGCATACCAAAGTCCTCTTGGCT
>OMLO01000110.1_pt1 | contig 39112 bp, 16 predicted proteins | sample 1674811 | NCBI WGS metagenome assembly OMLO01 (sample SAMN06265003, study PRJEB25207) | coral metagenome | isolation source: Coral host | place: Mexico:La Bocana,Puerto Morelos, Mexico | collected 2008-11-13
CCCTCGTTTTTTATGAACTGTTATTAGCATAATAGTATGCAACCTGTTGCAAAGTTTAACAATAATGTTGGGAGGGTCAGAGGGCCACCCTAAATTTGTGAAATTTTGAGATTGCTCTGAACATCCTTCCACAGGTAATAGGTTTAACAATTGCTACGGTAAATTATATTCACCAATGATTAGGTATCTGTGCGATACCAATCATTGCCCCCGCAGGGTTTTGGCCCAGAGGCCAAAACCCGAGGAGGCACCCTAGGAGTCCCCGGGTGTGTATATACAAGGACAAAGAATATTTGTTGAAAAAGTAAGAAATGTGTTTGCAATGGGCGAAGCCTTCTCGATTTGACGAACTAGGCGTGCACGGTGGTCTTGGGTAATATTTTAGCAAATGCGCACGGTGGTGTCGGGTACTTGCAACAACAAGGTCGCGTATCGTCACATTCGTCTTCTAGCAGCATCTTGCAGCATTTCAATTTCTTGCATCTACGAGTTCGCGTTTGTTTCGTCGCCTTCGAACTACGCCATCTCCTAGTAGCATCTTGCAGCATTTGAAGGTCAATAAAAGGCTTAAAACGTTAATTTCTAAGCAGTTGTAAACGCAATCTTTGTATTCAATACACATCCGATAAACAGGATATCAAAAGCGGGGGCAGCTATAGTGAACACTATTTCTAGTTGTAACTATATTATGACTCAAATATTATAGCTCCTAACTCCAAATTATACCTCAATAAAGAGTGTAGTGTTGATCATCAAAGTACAACCGCCGGCCAGGGGTGGTAACTTTTGCCAGCCACATTAGATAATGTTAATCCGTAATAACGCTGGTTGAAATTTCGTGGAACAGAAACAATGCCTTTGTTAAATATTGTATCTGCGATTTCCTCAGATAAAACCGAATTTTATTTTCAAACTCGGCGAGAAACTGCCTTATCTAAACATTGCGATACGCTGTTCATGTTGTTTTTTGTCCGTCGATAACTAATTTGATGTCTAAATGGAATTAAATTGTCACTGGAGAAATCCTCCGGTACTGGAGTAGGCCGGAAGTCCTGTGTTTATTGCGAGCGCTTAATAGCCAACTTGGTAACTAACGCTATACATAATTAATGACTTTTGTCTCACAATTATGCAAAACAATTTAATGGGAACATTTTCCAGTTATTGAAATTTAGTCACGAGAAACCTCATCGTTTTTATATTGCTTTGAGGGTCTTGTGTATAATTTTTTTTACGAAAAGCGTTGTTTAGGGTAATTGTAGAATTCTCGGCGAACACAAAAGGTAAGATACTTTTATTGATGACTTTTTCCTTCTCGATGTGTTCTTGATGATCTCGCAAATTACTTCAGTAGTAGCACGAGGGCTGTAGAATAATCAAAACCGAAAGCAAAATACGAGTAAAATCTTCCATCGGGGGAAATTCAAGTGAGTGAATTTCTTGTGTTTATAACACTGAAAAGTAAAATGCGAAATATTTCAGTTACTCGATGGAGATGTTTAATGGCAACAAGATAATCTTAAAGATGTTCGTCGCTTTACCTCAGAATTTGCATTTCTGTTGCGAATTGATCTGTCGATATCGACGTATTGCCAGGATTTTGCAACTCGACCCAGTCTCAATTTAATGTTTGTTAAAAGTAGCAAAGTGTGTTATTCTTTCATTAAGTAAACCTCTGACCAAACATTGTTCGCAGTCGTACAATGCAAATTTCTCATCAATATTTCACAGGCTCTTGGTTGTGCGCTTGAGAGCGATCAGGTTGCGGTTTCTAGTTTTCATGTGTATTGCTATGATTCACGGATAATACAAGAGCTACTTCCGCTAAGCAATGGATACCTCTGTGCTATACCAGAAATGCCCACTAAATGAATCTGGTTGTTTCTGGGCTGATAGTTGCCTCGCTTATTGTACACCATCGCGGGAGAGTAATTCTTTAGAGAGAAAAGTAGTATTTAATTGTTGGTTTAAAAATATCGTTATATTGGAGGTTTTAGAACGTAATTCGTTAAAGTTTTTTTCTAAACTAAAATACTCACCGCTTCGTTTTCTATTATTGTAGCACGGTCTTTTTCTTGAATTTGGGCAACTTTCTTTTTTTTTTCTTGCTAAAGTGATGCCTATCATTTCTGTATTTCTAACGCTCACTTTCTCCATGACTAAAGTTGGAAAAAAAAAGTAATTAACACGATTAAGTCAGACCATCAAAGTTATAATCGCCAGTCGATCGATGAGATCATAGCTGAACGTGACTGAACGAGCATAATTAGTTATGTAACTTGATAGTGAGTAGGGACTCCCGGTTATTTTACAGCACAGCTCTTAGACTAAATTGTCACCAAAAGCAGGAGAAATCTTTTCGTTTCTTCTTGTTCGCTTACATTCGCAGCCTGCCATTTACTACTGGTTGAACATCGAGCTCAGAGTGAGTAAGCCAAATTGCCACTTGAATTGCGAAGTTACCTACTGTTAACATGCTCTGGCCATCGTCAAATCTGGTGTGTATTCGTGGCCCGAAGTTTTTTGAGTATCAGGGTATATTTTTCATCACTTCATTTCTCTGGAGCGAAGTATAAAGAGTAGACGAACGTTGGGTTCTTTGATTTTCATGCAGATAAGTAGTTTTATGTCTAGAACTCGAGCAAATGTCGTAGTGCGGGACTTAATATCAATCGAGAAAATACGGTTACGTTAATATAATTGTTCGTTTCTCCTTAGTAAGGACAACCAGGTAATATAAAGGAGCAATCTCAAAGACTTGACCTAACAGTGTAATTTTTAATGATTTTATCTAGCGGTCGTGTTTTGACTTGGTGCAACTGAGAGACACAAAGGCAATACATTGACTACAACTGTATCTGAAATTCCGCAGAAAGCAAAATATGCAGTTTGTGATTTAATACGGGCGTTGGGATAACATATGGACAATTTTAACTCCACGTTATGGCGCGTAAACTGGATTTTATAGCTTTGAATACTTCTTGAATTAACTTAAAAGGCTAAATTAGTTATATTTCGTTTTCATTGTTCCTCTGATTTAATTTGTACTTAGGGCGTCACATCATTGCAAACAAATTTCACCGAGCTGATTTTTTTAGCAGCATATTTTTACAGAATAAACACTTTTGACAGATTTGCGAAATTATGACGTAGTTAGGAAAATATATTTGGTTTAATATTGATTCTTGGGAAAATTGAATTAGACGAAATTATTTTGAGCTTTTTCTTGCGCCTTTATTACAAAGTGATCTATGACGTAGGAAGCGGATGTGTCCATGCAAATACAGAGGAAGATCTTACAGAGAATATTTCGCCTAATTAATTAAGCATGTTGCGTTGTGGAGAGTTTTGTTGTGACAGTTTCCTTTTTGTAACTATTTGAAAATGTTATTTGCAATTTTTTTGGTAAATGACATCTGAACACAAACTATGGGAGGTTTAAATGTAACTTGTCACTCAAAACTTATACTTCACTATTTTTAGCTCATTTTTAGATCTGATATTTTCATTTTAAATTTAGCTGACAACAAATCATGTTCATTTCAACACTAACTTCCGTTTACCATTCAGAATTGGGGGAATATTTAGCCCCCTAAGATGCGAAAATGGTTCCCCGAAACACTAAGAAAAAAAAATAATCTTAAGAACATCCGCCGAAAGGGCTGATGCGGATAAGAAATTGTTCGTCACATAAGTGAATAACTTCTTTCAATTGCATTTGGCAGAGAAAGTTAGCTTCAATGGTATCAGTTAAAAGAACGTAGGGAGAAAAAGATCGATAAACTTATACAATGGACCGAGGTGGCGAAATCCTGCAAGGCTTTGTCATAAAACAGGACTGACTGTATATTTAGCAAGAATTGCTTTATTTTTCTTGTCTTACCGCTTGATTTTTGATTTCATCTTTCAAGAATCCTTACACTGGAAACTTCGGCAAAATACCATTAATTAACCATATCTTCGCAGTAGGCGAAACGATGCTGATTGAAAAACGTATTTGAACCATGCGACACAATGCGAAACCACAAATTGAAAATATGAATAAAACTCTTATGCACCTCTAGAAATGCAAATTTGCTTGCAAAAGGATGGACTATTCTCCCGGAAGAAAAGCGAGTGAAGTAATTGCGTGGGCAACAAATTTTGTAACGTAAGTTTTGAGAACGTGGCGTGAGAAAGATGTATCCACGCGCGTTGTTTTATTTTATGTTATGATTTTTAAATGCCTCAGGAACAAGATTCTTAGAGCCGAGGTTAATATTATGCATTCGGAGATTTTGACGTTTAATTTGCATAAGGCTTGGTTCAATTCACCTGTCGTCCTGTCGTTCATCGATTTGTCTAAAGATCAAAGCGAAATTTAATCGCGCTCAACTAAATTCGACGCATCAATAATATCGACGAGTTTCTGAGACCATAAAAGTGTATATTTCAAATCAGGTAAGGTGGTTCTTCGATTTTTAACCAGAAGTTCGCCATTGCTTGTAGTCTCGACGAATGATTTAAAATGTTTTTTCTCATTTTGACATTACTACGGCGCTACAAGAGAGTTTTCGGTGCTGTGAATTTGTAATTTGACAACTTTTGGTGTTTTCTTCCAGTTTAATGTATCTGGTGATATTTTTTCGTTCGCTTTTGATTCACTTTAGATTCGCTTTAACAGCTAGCAAGGATGGATTTGTATTCACCAAATTCAAGGTGTTTGCCACGAAATTCAAATAAAAGTTGAAAACCAAAACAATGGCAAACCTATTTGTGATGAGTTCAACAAAAAATTGAAAACTCCTACTAAAGGAAATATAAAAATGATTTGGAAAATAATTCAAACGCGCCAAAGTGTAGCTCTGGCGAATCTGAACTTTTCATGGTTACATCTTTCAGGTCTTCCTGTTGCTGATATCCGGAAATGTAAAGCGAGGAACTGAAGAACGTCTAAACCCATTTCAATTGTCTTTCAACGCGTAACAAACGTATTTGTCATGAGGACAAAATACAGAAGACAGATCATCTGCTTTCATAGGATCTACTAGCTGCTACATTTCTGATGAACTCCGCTACAGTTGTAAGTAAAGACTGCATTTTATGTTCGTTGCTGGTCGTTGACTAAGTGATGTGCATCGCTCAGATCAAGATTTTGGCAAATGTATGCACTAAGATTTCCCTGCGAATTAGTAAGCCATCTTCTTGTTTGAGCTTTTAATCGAGGTATTCTTAGTAAGTTTGCGAATTATCAGCTCGCGCGTGTATTAGTCAGTAGTATCTGTTGCCCCGTTGTTAAGCTCTTCGATTACTTGGCATAATCTCTGTCCTTTAAAAAACGTTTTCTGCATGAATGAAAGAAGGTTTTTAGATATAAAAGGTCACTGGGAAGCGACGAACTAAATGAGAAATGGTCATTCAGTTAAGGCCGATTAGCTGAGGGAATGATTCTAAAATATACCATTAGTATTGACGACATAAGTCTAATGGCGAACTCTTTTGCAGGAGACTCATGATATATAACAAAGAAATAATTTCAGCTTTTATTCCTATAAAAATTAAATACATGAACGGTGTTTAAAAATTCAAGTTCTCGGTCAGTAGTTCTTTGCAACTCTGAAAAGTAAGCAGTTTTATCTTGAGTGAACGGCACGCCAAGTTTTAGGTTAGCATCGATGAACAAATAACTGGCGAGAAAATATGAAAGCTAAATGATCCTAACTGAGAAATCAAACTGTGGCAATTGAAACGGGTTCATCCCTGACCAGTCCCTGCGAAATATTTTTCACTGGTATGAGTTGATGTGCACAAAAGTTGCATTCAACTGCAGCATTATCCGTACCGCTTTTAATTTGTTTTCTTCTGTACTTTACTCAAAAGCTTTGATTTAATGTATTTCCATCAGAACAGTCTTTCCACGGGCTATTTTCCAGGATACAAGTTCTATTTTCAGTCGGGGCCCCATTCTTTAGCCGATAAGTTCACGCTGACAATAAATAATCTCAGCGAATTAGCAGCGACTTTCGTTTCTATTTAAGCGCATTTTACCACTTGTAGCGAAACTCTGTGACAAATACTCCCGCAACTGTAGGATTTCAATGCCATATTTGCACTTAATCTCATGTGAAGGATACCTGCGGCGATTTTTCTCATTAATATCTCTTGGTCAGATCTAATGTTTACCTCTTGCCTGATTTACGTCATTCACTTGGAAGTTCTAAGGATATAAACATGAACTATGTTTTTCTTTCTCTCGACATTGCAACTGCTCGACGCTTTTCCTCGCATTTCATTATTTTAGGCTATAGAATACTCTTTTCTGTAAATTTTCAGTGGTATGAGTTTTTTTTGCGTTGGCCAAGAGTCAAAACAATTTTACCTTTTCTCATCAAAACATTTTCCAGATTTTTACAGTCATCAAATCATATGCACCGTGTTTTTGTCTTCACTTTATCTCTTTTCGTATTCCTAAAGATATGATTTTGTACCAGTTTGATCAACGTAAGTTTTATCTCCACGCGAAGTCAGTATTTTTTGGGGCAAATTTTTAGTGTTTTCTGATCATCAGCAAGTGAGTCACATTTATTTATTTACAACTAAACAATTTTAACTTTGTGTTCAATTGTTTTTCAATAAACTTCAGTGTTAATGTATGCTGATTTTTTTCACTTCACAAATTTGAGTGGGGTACAAACCATATCAGGAATCCATTTAAGTCAAGACATACTGGCTCGGAAATTGCGATTTGTTTATCTCTGATATGTAATTAGTTTACAACCTGGTGCTGCGATTGTGCCTGATTGTAAACATATCTCTCCAGACGAACATTTGCAAATCGAACAACTGCTGAAATAAGAATAAATAAATAAATAATGATAATAATAATAATAATACTCACAAAGATAGTGCTGTTGGTCAAGAACACTTTAAAATTTGTTTTGTCTGAATTGATAAAGCTCTTTAAAATATCAAAAGAACAAAAAGGAAAAACAGGAAGGAGAGCGAATCAATAGAGATGCTGAATCATTATAAACGCTAAAGGAAGCATGAAAGCATTGGTAGTTGAAAGATGTTTGATTTCTTTGCAAATATGAATTACATCACAAGTGCCTTTAAATTAGGAATAGAAGGCGATTTGGCAGAATAAGGAAAAAAAAGAAAACAAAGATAAGATAGGAAAGGAAAAAACTAAAAATATAGTTTTTATTTTCTTGCCTTTAACCGTTAGAAGTGAATAAGTTAATATCCAATAAGGTAGCTTGCGGGGTCTCGGGCGGGATTTCGCGCACGGTTGTTCGCAAATGTTCTCTCAATGGCTTCGTCGTTTGCGAAATCCCGCTAGCTTCTTCAAGCTAGCAGCTAGAAATAATTATATCTCAGTGACCTCGCGAAAAAAAGAAGAAAATCTTATCCACCCATTTGTCACATGTTCAAGTGTACAGCTGTTAGGATTTTACACGAGAAACAAGTAGGAATCACAGCAGGGTTAAATCGTTGCTTCCCTACCATTTTATTATTTCCGGCTTTCTTTCTCGAGTTTCATCCTCCCGAACCTCTTCCTCAACATGTCTACAATTGAACTGACAAGATTACTCCCTACTCTTTGTAGGAATGCGCAATACATTTTTACTTTTATAGTAAAGGGTGATTTTAGTAGACTTAGTTACTTAGAAAATGTATTTGCGACTTTTTGTTTTCCACGCCCACTTCATGCGTAAAAGTAGACAAAAAGACCAGGTATACATGTATAAACCCTACCACACACATGATTCCCTTAACATCCATTGACAGGGGCTCATCACTGTGATGGGCCCCCGCCATTGAAGAATGATGTTAGTCAGGTGACCTGATCAATCGGCCAATCCCAGCAATACATTTAACATTTCTGACTTTTCTTTCATGAATATCCCCTTGGTACAACAACTCACAACTTGGCATAATTAGCAAGGTCATGAAATTTAGGAAAAAACGTCTTTATTAGAAACCAATGGAAGGCAGTATCTTTGGGGTAAAAAGAAACGTGGTGCTTTCAAACCCCATGTCACAGGAAAAATGTTAACCACTTGCTGATTAAATGTCTTTATAATCTTTGTATGACTTAACGCTTTTATCGTCTCTTCCGCGAATCTTGTCATCTGCATGGCTTTATAAGTAGGAGCCTCTTACGTGCATGACTAATTATATTCTTCCTTGTTTGATTTTGCATTTTAACATCTTTAAAAAGTGCATAACATGTAATGTTTCTTCTCTAACTCTCGCTCACTCTCAGGCGGGAAGACGGGCAGACGACAAGGCCGAGGAGGCAGGCGTTTTGGTACTCTTCTTTCATCTTTTTTTCATCTTTTTAATGTTGGATTTCGTTTCCTTATACCTTTCTGCACGAAGCATGCATTGTCATTTTGAGCATGAACTGCAACTGATCTATCTACTTATCATTCACACTGTCGCTTCAGCACTTTACAATGACACCACTTTTAATTTAATCTTCTCTCTTTGCACGAAGCACAATCACGTGACTGCTCCCAAGTGGTTCCACGTGCACCTTTAATAAAACTCTATAACGTGACTTGTGACATAGTTTGAAATATTCCACGATATTAGCTGTATGACACGCACTAGTTAGAACTAGGTAAGGTTGTTGGTAAGTACTTCACTGTCCACCTCATGCATAAGCCACATCGTACTTAGCCTGCGTAGCCGGCGGGAGTGGGTACCCGCGCGAACTTCGGTCCCGAACGCGAGTGCAAAAAGCCGCGCAGGTCGCGAGAAGAATGGGGAGGAGTCTAGTTCGCGCGCGCAACCACTCCCGCCAGCTACGCAGGCTACATCGTACTGTTCAAACGAAAGCAACGTATTAAGATGACTCTTAGAGTTGGTTCACTCGAGCATTACAAACGCAAGAACTGTTTGAAACCAGACATCACACTAAAGTATTTTGAAACTGTCTTTTGTAAATGCACCTTCTGCCGGCAACTAACGTTTGCGTGCTTACAGATGGTGGACTTATGTTGTTATTTACGTTACGTTTCTCAGTTCACGATATACGTATAGTCATCAATTATGCTTTCTGCAAGCTACTTGCAGTGCACTTTGTTGTTATTGTTTTTCATTTCAGTCTCATTTTGGGCCTTGTCAATCTTGCTTTTGCACTCTAGTTGGTGCTACTGTTAGCAAGCTCGAGTTCAATTTAATTTCACTCATTTTGCTTAGGTATTTTCCTGAGCACTTCATACCATTTCATTTTACTTTGTCTGTACTCTATTAAACAATTAGATTGTTCGCTCTCGATTTCTATCGCGTGATAGTTGACGAGGGCGCTGCCCGAGTCAACTATAAAGCAGAGAAATCGAGAGGGAATAATCTAATTGTTTTAGTATAAATCTACTAGTCGTTCAAAACTTTATAAAAATCCTCTTCACAGACAAAAAAAAACGCCAAAAAGCGGCCGTCATTTTGTTAACAAGGGCACACTGCTACGCCACTCACTATCTATCACAGAATAGATAGTGGGTAGCGTAGCCAATCAGAGCGCGGCATTTGTGATAGAACGCTAGTAGATTTATGCTAAAATCGTTTAGTGATACCATAAGCTTCTTTATGGCAGCTCAGTTCTAGTGGTTCTTTCATACCCCTCACAAATTACACTTATCTAAAAACTAGAAACACGATTTTATCCGCACACATTTACCTTGAATTGCTGGTTAAAAATACCATTTTTTCCTTTTCAGATAGGCGAGGGTGACAAGTTGATCAACGTGGTTTTGCTAAATGGCGAGAGGCTCAATGTCAGAGTTCAGGTAAAGCTTGGGTTGAAATTTTCCAGTCATCGACCTTTGACATTCCAATAAGAAATTATCTCCTTGGAGTTAAATTACATCATATATTTACATTCTGCAACTTTAGGGTTCCTCCACTGGACAAGACTTGTACAGCATCATCACTGATCATCTTGGACTGACAGAAACTACGTTCTTTGGTCTCATGATCATTAAAGGTAAGTACAGTCTCATTGTGAATTGTGCCTGCTACATTTTCAGTGATGCGTAACAATGCCACAGTGAATCGCTTAAATATTTTTGGCACACAAACTTGCTCTTTCTGGGGTTGTTTAAGGTCCTTTGGCCAATCAAAGGCAGCATCTGTAAGTGAATTAGCGCTTGGTTTCTTGGCCCAACTCGGAGTCAGTTGACAGCACAGGTGACAGGCTCAGTATGATTATACGCTGAGCTTGCTTGCTTAAAAATCGATTGAATACAAATTTAACGTTTCGTTTCATCTCTAAAGTGGAGCAAAAGTTTCCCTATTACACTTAAACATATTTTTTTATACTTTATGTTGCATATTCAGATGGTGAACATGAGTTCTTGGACTTGAATGAGAAACTTTCCAAACTGGCAAAGTTTGCGCCCCATCTTTGGAAAGATGACGTAAGCGACTCAATATTTGTCTCTATTTATTATTTTCCTTGATCGAGACAAGGGATAGAAACGAAAAGCAAACAAATAAACAGAAAGACAAACGAAAACCATAATTATAGTTTTAAAACGTATCCATGGAATCTGGGTAAGCCATCTTGCTTGCTGTCTTGAGGTGGACGTCGTAGTAAAACAAAGTACGTAACCAAAATACGTGACGGCATATGACGTCATCTTTGTATGTTATTGACTCTAGTAGTTCGTATTGGTGTGTGTAACGATACTTCTTTTTTCTCCCTTAGGTTTCTTGTAATTCTTCTCTGGTTTTTACGATCTTCTTCAGGGTCAAGTATTATGTGGAGAATATTTGCCTATTACAGTAAGTATTTATGGCAGAATTATTTAGGATTCTATGCCTTCATACGGCCCTAATATTTACGAAATGGAAAGCCCGTTTTTTTTCGAGCTATAGAAACACGTGAAAGTTTGGAAGAACGAGAAGTGCTGTGAGAAAAGGAGTAATCTATTTGTTAAATGGAAACACGATCCTCAACCAATTGGCACGCGTATTTTCTTTGGGCTATTTTGTTAAATCTCTTTTCGATTGCAATCTCATTCTTAGACAACAGTCTACTCGGCACTTGTACTACCTGCAGTTGAGAAAAGACGTCTTGGAAGGAGGAATCTACGTTCACGAGGAAACGTCCATGCTTCTAGCTTCCTACGCCCTGCAGGCTGAAGTAGGAGATTACAACCAGACTCTCCATGGCTCGGACTATTTTGTTCCAGAGCACTATCTTCCACAGAGAGTAAGTTGATAATTAACAAAATACAAATATAGCCTTAATGAGAATTGAAGTCTTTGATATAAAAAAAAAAATGGGTTTCAATTTGTCGACACGGGTGATTATCTCTGGTCATTATAACAAATATATAAAAATATTAGGGAGCGAACTTTTCCTTGACTTACTGTTATATTTATCATTCATACGTAATCGTAAGTCCACAAAACAATTAGATGTGTAAATTTGGTAATGAAACATGAAATCAGAAGCTCGCTGCCCCTCGTTAGTAAACCTAAAATAATTTTGTATTTAAAGGCGATCGCCAAGCTGACTGCGTCTTACATAAAGAAACATCTCCCCTCAATGCACAAGACTCACACTGGTCTAAGTGATGCTCAGGCGGAGATCGAGTACTTAAAGGTTAGTGGACCAATGCTCTGACTTTTTTAGGTTGACACTCATCATATTTCGTACAACCACAACTGAGCTAGTATCATCGAAATTTGGTCAATGGAAAACAATTTGTGTATGTGAAATATTTGGTCAGCCATTAGAAGAGTTCACCTAGATTAAAATGCCGGATGAATCCATATGTTTTTATCTTTGTCTTAACACCACCGAAAGGGGTAAATAGGAGATGAATTTTTCGAAACGCTAACCTCATTGCGATAATATGGAACAAAAACGTTTTCCCATGTCCCTGTGAGGACTAGGCAACTTCACTGTATAATGTAACGGTACGCTTTGTAATGTCTACATCGTGGCTTTCGTTTTGAAGCTCCCACAATAGTTGCTTTTGATACTTAGTTATATTTCCATGGAAACTTCATTTTTGCAGGAGGCACAGAAACTGCAAGAGTATGGAATTATATTTAACAAAGTCTCCAAGGTAAATTCACCTTAATATTAAACTTTAAAGTCTCACAGCAACTATATAACAAAGGACTACTGCCACAACACGTGCAGACACAGCCTATAACGAAAGGGACAGATCCTGGCAATATCCGCTCTCACTTTAAATTTCAACGATTGCTTCTTACCTTTTGCACTTGTGCCAGTTTAGTTTTCTTACTCTACTATAAACTCATGACCATTGTACTATAACGTTGCAGTATAAGAAGGACAAAAGAGGTAGTTTCAGCTTAGGGATCAGTGTGAGAGGACTCATTGTTTATGAGGTAAGTGATTTGTGAAATCAACATAGCGTTTCAACTGTTTAGCACACAAATATCACTCACACAGTAAATCGGATCATCAGATGCGAGTATTTATGGTTGCAATATTCTAAGGACATTAATGATCATCGCAGTTATGAATATACGGGTTTAAGCAGTTGTGGAAATATCCTGGTTCCAGAGGCGATTTATGGAGGGAGCGAGGAGCGAAGCGAGGGAGAGGAAAAATCGCCTCTGGTAGAATCCGTTGGAAAACTCACTTCCATGCTAAGCCCAAGTACAGAAATTGAACCTCGACGATGATTGGCTTACATACTCGTTACCAGGATCGTAACCTTAGCATGGAAGTGAGATTTCCAACGGATTCTACCAGAGGCGATTTTTCCTCTCCCTCGCTTCGCTCCTCACTCCCTCCATAAATCGCCTCTGGAACCAGCGTATTGTGGAAATAACGCCTGAAAAAATTCAGGCATGAACGTAATTCGAACCCATGTTACGATATTCTTGAACCAGTTAATTTACTTAACGAGTTTGTAACAATTTCCCTATCTCCAAACTCAGTGCTTTGTAGGCACTGTAACATATTTTGTATTCAAAGTCGCTCTACAACGGTCCACTTTTTGCAGTGTGAACTTGTTTAACTCTTCGTTTATTTTAGGAACGAGGAATCGTAAAAAGTCCAACGTTTCGTCACCCGTGGCAAAACATCAAAAGAATGGCATTTCATGTACGTATAACTTCTCTATTTATATTTCAAAAAGAGTCATATGCTGATCAGTTCAAAAGCCGCAAATACTTTATCATGAACGCTGAGCTCTCAAATTTTAATTTAAAGCATTTATTTATTTATTTAAAATTATGAGTTTTTGTAGTTTTCATCTTAGCCAACCTAATGGCCCTGTATTGAGTTTGGCCAACTCCAATCACCAATGTAGACATGATCTGTAGTTCAAAGAGAGAAAATAATGAAAGATTCATCCTACCTCCTTATTAAATAGAGTAATCCGATGCTCCTCCTAATAACTACCTTCCACCTTCATATTTTACTTTTAGCGGAGACGGTTTTTTATCGAAGCACACGGTGACCCGGAGACATCCAAGATGGTGCTCTACACATGCAGCTATAAGAAGTAGGTTTAATCAATTCCCGTAGCTTCATTCCTTGAAGCACGCACACTACAAAAACTGAGATAAAAACCAAAACGTGACGTGACTACTGTATCTAATATAGTAACAACATTAATGCAATCCTTCTAGACTTATACTCTTAACTACGCCACGTTTAATAAACAGCTTTGTTAATGATTTATCAAAGGAATTGTATGATGTCGAACTGGATGATAAAAGAGGACTCATAGTGATGTGGACTGATGTACGATTAATGTTCTTTTTTTAGAATTTTCTTCCCTCCACGCCGTCTTTTCATTGCGGCAAACATAGCAGAAAAAGATTGAATGATATTCCTCAAAAACTCACAAAGGGCTCTTCCTGAGAGAAGCCCGTTAAATTATAATAAATTACCCACAAATAAATTACTTTGTACCAGCTTTGTACACTCGAGGCGAGAGTGAAATCAGCTGAAAAGTGGCTTAGGAAAACCTTCATTAGTACTTCTAAACGATGTCCTTCCTCTATGTATAAAAAGAAGATATGAGACTTAGTGAGCCTTTAATTATTTTTTAGTCATGATATTTTCATTTCATGCAAATTTTGAAAAATGTTATGAAAAGAAAAAAATTCGGAAAACAGAAGCAAATAGTTATGAGCAACATAGACTGCCCTTAGAGACGAATGCCATCTTGTCATTTCGGGATCCAATATTCAGTGGGTCTGTGCGCCTCTCACAGCATGATTCTAGCGGGAAGGGAAATTCTTTTCCTCCTGATATGCTTCATACTTTGGTGAGATTAATAATACGAGAAAGCTATATTTATGGTGTAAATATGAACTGGCAAACGTGTTTATCAAGGTGGGGGAAGCTTTCTTCCCTGCTACGAAAACGTAGAATTCCTTCATTTGAATAATCAGCACTATTATCCAACTGCACTTCGTGGAGTACAAATAACGCCCAAAACGAGTACAAATATCACGCGATATTTGTACTCCAGAAGACCGGTTAGAAATTCGCCCGCACGGACATAATAATTTGGCGTGTTGGATAATAACTCTCTTAAAAGACGTTTTGTTGTGTAGTATCGCTGAGAATTTTTACTCGCTGTTTGTATTTTCGTCAAATTAATAAGAAAAAAATTAATATTTATATGCTCACTACTGAGCTTAAGATGTTTAATCAGCACCTCTCCTGTTACTGATATATTTTTTTCTGCTGTAAGGTCGAGGTATCTGCTAAAAATGTGTACGTCGTTCTACAAGTTCCAAATGATGATGGGAATGAAATTGTCCAGCCTCAAGGAATACCCAAAAGATGGAGGTAAAATGAAATATATTTTGGCAATTAAATTATATATTCCAGGAGGTCTGTTTTCAATATCTTTTCTTTTATCAAAGTAGTTACGATCTGCTGTTGACAACCACTACAATCAAGAAAACTGTAGCGTTTTCCTATTATGTACAAGTTTATTCGACACTCTAACATCTGGGATACAGACTGTAAGACTCAGTGTTTGGTAAAAAAATTAATTAATAAATTAATAAAAACCTATTGCCGCACGCAGAATTTTAATCTGGGTTTCGTTGACCTGGAAGACGCAAAATGCGGCTTTATAGAAAGCCTAACATACAACTCAATATCGGGAATCGACATAGAGAATCTTTATGGTGAGGCTAGAATTTGAACAGACTGACAAAAAAATAAAATATAGCTATTCAGAAGGTATTGCATTGAAGCCTACTCTATCTCAGTCATGTTTTTCTTGATACAAGCTAAGCTGGTAAATATGATATGTCGACATACTAACACGTTGTACAAACTACATATTTATCTTAACTCAGTTGGAAATAAACAAAGCGTATGTCATAAATTCGTGACAATGACAAAGTCCGAAAGCTGGTGACCGTATAGCTATAGTTATGAATTTTGGGGATAAAATTAATATTTGCGAATCATCAAACGGGTCACTCTTGGTCATAAAAGTACGAAGGCAATTTTATTACTGAACGTACATTCCAACTACGTAATTTTTCACATAGTGAGATTATTACGTAGACTTTCTGAGGACAAATCTCTCAGTTTTACCCACATCTTACAAAGGTGATGCAAAACAGCCGCTATCAATCAAAAATATGCAAACTGCCGCAGTCTCTGAGCTATTGATCCATCTATATACTTCACAGCTGTATTGAAAAATCTCCAGCTAACTGTTTAGAATTATTCTTTATGATAATATTTTTGCTAGGTACAGGCTGTAATAGTTGAGTGTTTGGATATAGCTCAGCAAGATATCATTATTTAAAGTTAGGAAATGGGCGCCACCTCAATGATATGACTTCTACTGATATGAAAACATTGTTATCTTGTCTTGTCTTGTCTTTAATTAGAAGCGTTTACAATAAAACGTTTTCTTGGGTTGACAGTACCAATTTGACCTTTTAATTCAAAGTCCGTTGATGTTCTTTTAGTGGTGAGAATGAATGGAGTGGTAAAAACAGACGAATCCGATTCTATAGCCGGGGACATGCCAGAATCAGCAGCGAGTAAGCCTGGGCAGGATTCAGCGGTCATACAGCCACCTGGAATTGGTCCCGCGATTCACCTGAATGGGTCAGCGTGCCCAGTGCAGGAAGACCAACCAGTGCAGGTTTGTATACAACTGCAATAGTCACAACCACTCTAATACCTGTGCTGGCGTCTTTTCTACCTATTTCTGTCTGCTGTTTTCTCTATTTTGAATTTCTTTTTTTACTTACGAGCAATGAAAATGAAAAGTGTAAAACACAGTGATACAAATCAGCATTTTGTACGGATGATGCGTTATAGCAACTAATAAGAGCATTTTAAAAATAAACCCTTGAAATCTATCAATTTAATACTTGTGAATGATTACTTCAATACTATTAGAAGGTACTTGAAGGTTTCAAAACAGTAAAATAATTTTGTAGTCTCCAAGTCCCTGAGATGTATTAATACGTTTCTTTTAGGTCAGCGTGCACCCTGTTCAGCTAACAAAAGTCAATGGAAGCCTGGGACTCAATATCATTGTGAGTATTTCGCACCAATGGGCCTCTATCTATATGCATTGTCGTGGGGACAACAACCGACTAAGACAAAGTTGGCCCTAGCTAGAAAATTTGTTTGAATTCATAGGAGTCAGAGAGCCAAAACAGTCGTCTGCCGCGCTTAAATCTGTTGCAAGGATTGAAGAGGAGGAGTGGAGCTCCAGTTCATTGCTAGTTACTCTCTAACAGCTTTTTAGGCTGCAATTCGCTAGCAATTCTTAACCAAGTTCACAACTCGCTAAAGAATATTATATCGATTTTCCTGGGTTCCAGTTGACCTCCCTTAGAGTTTATAAAAAGCGCAGAAACAACACAAACGAGAAAACTGTTTAAAATTAAAACAAAACTTCATAAAACGCGTGTAGCTATATTGGCTTCAGATCCAACATAAGATAAATCTAAAGTTTCCCTCGCCTCGTCGTATCTTAATGACGACGTAATATTCCACAGGGTGGTATTGAGTTGGGTGGTATTTACGTCAAGACATTGGCTCCCGAAGGACCAGCATCCCTCAGTGGCAAAATCAACATTGGTAAGTTTAATTGGATACAAGTCTTCTCTTCGCTGCTTTATATTCCATTTACTAGAATTTCTGACCCTTCAATACAATTTACATTCTAGGTGACAGAATCCTCGAAATTAACGGTCACAGTCTCGAAGGTTTATCAAGACAAGAGGTAATTTGTGTAAAATAGTATGCAGCCGTGGTTGAAAAAAAAACATAAGATTTAAAAATATTATGTAAGCACACTAGTTTTGTTTCAACAATTCGATGAACACGTGAGACATGTTTTTTTTTTTATCTTGTTTTTATATTATTTTTGTTTTTTCTATGCAATGATCGACTTCGCAGCTAAACTCTATCATAAGGTTCGTGTTGCTATTTTTCTTGTAGGCCGTAAACATTTTAAGGACAGCGCCTCATGTTTGCACAATGCTAATCGAGAGCTGTGTGGCCGCTCCTGCAACTCCAAATGGCAAGCCAGCAATGCCTGGGTCCGAGTCTGCGTCAGCCTTTTACCATCCGAACAGACAGCAGCAGATGCAGCCCATGATGCAACGCCAGCCGTCATTGGAATCGCAGTATTCGTCAATGCAGCAACAGTTTGTACCAAGCCAGAGTCATCAGATTGAAGACATAGTTGCAGTGAGTACTCCTAACCTAACGAAACAAAAATCAGTTACCACGCTTCCTTTTGGAAAGCAGAACAGTATTGAGGCAATAGCCTGGGCACAGCCATTTGAAAGGGGAGCTGTGTCTGCTATGATAAGAGAAAGGGCCAAGGCCAAAGTGACAGTAGTTAATGAAAATGGCTCTTATGAAGCGTTGTCTGAGAAAAGTAAAGAGCCTGTTTCAATAGATAGGGGTGGGGAATCATTGGAAGCTGGAAAAGCTTCAGGAAATTCTAAACAGCACTTGGATACCTCGTGGGAAGAAAGCCAGCCTATATTACAGGGGGAATGTTCCTTAGCAGACGAAAGCTCAAAGCTGCTTATTTCCACAGAGCAGCAAGCTCCACAAAATGAAGAATCCAATGTAGTTGGATTTTTTAAAAGAATTCAATCGTTTCTATTTTCACCCACTCCCTCGAAACCAAAACGCACTGAGGAGTCGGAATCATCTTGCTGTGAAAGTGATTTTGATTCCGAGTTCAGTGAAATGACCCAGGGATCTTTCAACCCGGGAGATATTGAAGCCATACGAGATGAACTTGAGACCTTATTAAGTAGTTCCTCCACCAAGGACCATGGAACTGATGACGAGATATTCTACGGGGAGGCTTCAAGCTCCCAACAGGGAATTTCTCTTTCCTCACAACAAGACGTTAGGGTTACTGATTCCGATGATAAGTGCGTGCTAGAAATGAAAGAAGGTAAATTTGACGAAAAAGATGAGAAAAACGCCAAAGAATTAAAAGATGGTAGTTACGTTAAGGGGAAAGAAACAGATGGTACTGGCGCAGACAAATGTAAAATCATATCAGGTAATAAACACTTAGTGAACGCTGAAATCAAACAAATTGAAAATGATGATCCAAATCCAAAAGATGCTTCTGGAGTAATGGAAGAATTACAAAGTGTTAAGGGTAATAAAATAAATCACCAGAGAGCAGAAGACGATACCTCTAAAGATGCGACGAATGGTAAAGGGGAGAACGACCAGGACCCCGATAGCAGGGATTCGCTCATTTACAGCACAGAAAGTGTTTTCAAGTTTAAGAGGGAAACCACAGTATGAAGTGGTAAAGAGGTGCTATTAGAGAAAATTTCAGGCGGAAATTTTTTCTGAAATAAACGAAGACGGCTATGGAAATTGGTTTTCAACTTGACAGTGGTTTCTAAGTGGCATTGAAACGCCGATCAGTTGTATCGCTTATCTTTATTCATACGTTATTTGAGGATTGAAAACTCTCAGTAAAATGAAGAATTAAGATCTGTGACGTCAGCTGCCATTTGTCAATATTTGATTATATATATTACGTTATCGTCGCGGTATCCAAAATCTAATTTTAATAAATTTTTAATAAAAATATAATTAGAGTTGCTTTGGACGATCACCTATAAGCTCCAATGTAAATTACAAATAGAGTTTAACATAACAATGGAAAACAGAAATACAACTAATAATCTTTCGTATGTATTGTACGAGGCATCAGCACTGTGGGCTGGATGTAGTACGGAAGTATAACGTTCTTACATAAGTAATGATAAATATATGTAGGGTTATTCGGCGTCCTTAGATAAGTAAACGTCCAAAGTGTTGTAATATTACAGACAATGAAGCATGTCGGGACGTCATGTATGAAAATGACGTCATTGGTAAAAGAAATAGGATTTGTGTCATGTGGACAGCAATGCGTCTACTTTGTCGGCTGATAACCCTAATTCTTTAACTTGTATTTAGACATAACCTGTTAGTATTGATTACAAGTTAGTGTTCATTAATGAGTGACATAATTGACTGCTGCTGTTTATTGTTGTACCACCAACTGGCTGCGTACAGGTGTGGTTTCAGTTCGCACTTATATCATCAAGATAGTCAGTGGTAGCCCAGTTTCTCAATTTGCCAATTTGAGTTATGCGCTGGAACGTAAAATTGAAGATTTTGGTCCTTTAAAACCTTTAAAGAAAACGTGAACTAAATATAAGTTAAATAATGTTAAAGAATAATTACCAACACCTTGTAAGAAAGTTCGCGGTAAGAGCTGTGTTTTTTTCCATAACCCACTTAAAACGTAGAAAAGATAAGGCTTTAGACTTAATAAAGACAAGCGCTGATAAACCATAGCATTTTTGGCAGAACTTCCCAGACATGCACTTTTGTTCCTAACGATTCCTCAGTTGCAGAAACTGGGCTATCACGTGATTTGACAAATGTTACTTCTGTATCGACAAAATAAACTAGGTGTATCATCTTTTCTGTCTCTGATATAGTGGTGTTTAAATTTAGTCTGTTTAGTCAGGGACAAACAGCACGGTGTGCTCTTTCAGAGTTGGTATCCAATGCAGTTTGATTTACCACAAAGTTGGTTATCTTTTGATCACCGAATTATTAGCCACAGTCCAAGTTTCCTTTTGCATCTGATTTTCAGTCGGGGGCAACTTTCTTGGAGATTTCCTTGAAAAATTGAGGATGGGCCTGAATTTCGAACACCTTTTGTTGTCTGCTGAAGGATATAAACTCACGAAACAATCCTGTGTTGTATTTCAACTTTTATTCGCTTCAAAATTACAGATATATGGCGAATCCACATACATAAACAATTGCGAAATGAATAAATCAATATATGGTGACGCCTCTAATTCAGAGGGCGACCGTTCAACGAAGATTAAAAAGGAACAAAAATAAACGAATATATTTTTAAAAAATGAAAATATGGCCTCTGAAGATGTCATGGAAATTACTGTTTAACAGAGGCCATTCCTACAATGGGCGGCTCCAAAGTTACTATCAAATTTCGTTTCAAAGTTGCATTACATGGGTACATCTCGAAGTGCAGAACCAGTTTACTTCCGTCAGTGTTACATGGCACTAAGAATGACGACTGAAAGACAGGCTAAACCTTTATTGTTAGTAATCACTCATATATCTGGGTTCACGACCGTATCGACTAATTTTTATATTTCTTTCAGGATTATATTCCCATTGAAATCCCTAAACTCAATGGAAGTTTCGGTCTAAATGTGACGGTAAGAAATGATTCTAATTTTAAAACTTGTTGTCTTAGCCAGCTTCATCGGCGTTTATCCTACTCCCATATGGTTTATCTGTTTCCATATGATATCTGTTTATCGGTCACTGTATGTATAACAAAAAACCGGTCGAAAAAAATTCCGGCCCAAACTGACTTTCATATAGAGACAAATATTGCCTTGCCGTTCGTCTGCGATTTCACTGAAGAAGAAAATTACCAAGAAAAACGAAAAGATGTTTTTCTCAATCTGTCACAAAATTGTAAAACGCCATTTCAAACGATTACCATATTGAGTCTAAATTTGACAAATTTGAATCGACGTTTGATATAATATGGCGTTATTACTGCTTCGTATTCTCACCTGAAAATATGTTTTGTACATTGCTTTCCAGGAACACTGGAAATAAGTCTTATCTCTAGTCGCCTTCAAATAGATATGAATTCAGTTGCCTGTTGTGAGCCAAATTTTCATAGCCCATTTCATGAATCCTTCATACTATTCTAAAATGTCCGATGATTTCATTCATACTATACTCCGGAAATGTTTACCCAGTACTTATCAAAATTTTACAATGTATGAGAATATTTCCTCTTCAGAACTTCGGCACCTTGGAGCTATTACTCCTCATTTGATCCATCCTGAAAGGAAAACACAACAAACAGGGCAATAATTGAACATGCGGTCTATAAGCATGGTTATCGCACACGAATCTATTAGTCAGTTTCAAGATAACGAAGCAATTTTTGCGTGTGACGTCTAGAAACAGCCGTTTCGGAGCGTTTATTCATTGAAAAAGCTATTGTTTCCCCGGATCACGTTTGTTTTATCGAAAATTCAGCCCACCTCGCTAGGAGGAATTAGTATGTGAAGGAATACACAGGTGTGCGGAAGTGCCGCATCTAAGCTGTGAATAATTCAGATAAACCTGTTTTGAACTTAATAAAAACGAAGAAAACTTTAAATTAGATTTCCTAAATCCACGACATCACCTAAAACATTTTAATCGTTCACCTGTCTCTCTCAGCGAGGGAATATTGTGTCAACCCATGACTAGGGTAAATGAAAAGTTTAACAATACCAGAATACATTCTCAGCCTAAAAAAAATACACGGTAAAACGCGATTGTAGTATTTTAATATATTCGTGTTTTTATAAGAAAAAGTAATTTGGCCACGCCGGAGTTGCTTAGTTATCAGCGGGGTTCCACTGAGGTCTCTTTATTTCAATTCGTTTAAGCGTAATATAAATAAATTATAATCCAAGGCATAATAACAAAAATGTCTGTCCGATCGGCTTCGTTCATAACAATGTTTTCAAAATTGTGAAAGAGTCGGTTTACTAACAGTTGCGTCTTCCTTTCACAAAACTCGCCAATCCTCTCTTCTCGTTCTTCCACTTTTGCTTTTTTTGGTACAGCCGTTGCTGAATTTGATTTTTATAAACTGTTTTGACTCGTTATTATCGAAGTATGTCTAAAATTTCAAATTTTCTCTCAGTTTTTACCCCTCGTTGACTTGAACATGTACATAATTAGTTTTTGGGTTATTGTTGCTGATCCTAGTTTATTTCTCATGCAGGGTGGGCCAGAACTCGATGGAATTTACGTGAAGTCTTTACTACCCGGCGGAGCAGCAGAGGCGTCAGGAAAAATACGAAACGGTACGAGACGTTTCCACGACAGACTTGATCAGTAACCGAGAAATGAAACTATCTTAAGCATGACAATATGCGTTGAAAATAAAACTAATTAAATGGGGAAGCCGAATACAACACAATGACATGAAAATTTTAACATACCTTGAAAGACTACTGTTGTCATCTTCATAAGAGGTCCTTTTCTATTCTATCCTGTAGGGCTTAAAATTTTCCTTTCCTGTTTTGTGGGGAAAGCATCGTTTATAAGTTAGCTTCAAGCAATGGCAAATAAATTCACCGATGGTAGCTTATCTTCCCCTTACAAGAATCTGATTGGATGGCTCATAAATGCAAAGAGGATTGTGTTATTTAATCAAGCATCTTTCACTTGGGAATTTGACCAATCAGCTCAGTGCTACGGTTTTATTTTGTCTTCCTTGATTGGCCAATATAATTTTGAGACGAAACGTATCAGGTATTCTGTTGATTTAAAGTTTTCCGAAAATATTTTTGTCTTCTTTTATTTGGTTCTGCCAAATCCTGTAAACTTTAATTTCAACTGATCTGCATTCGAAAATGAAAATTCTGGTTTCATTTGCATGGTAGCTTGAAATAACATTTTCAATGTCAAAGTGATATCTCAACTGCGTAGAAATATCAAAAACAAATACATATGTTAAGGTGTGTTTGCGGCGAAGCATTTCAATCTGAGAGTTGATTCAAAACTTAAACTCCCAACCCTAATCCAAGCCTGAATACAACCTTACATCATCTATTTATGAAAAAAAAAATGCCAGAGGTACTATAGAGTAGTGAAGAAAGAATCTTGCTCGATCGCATTAGAGATTGGGTCTTTTAACTGAAAAATGCATAACCTCATTTTAATATGTCTGAGGAAGAGTAGAGGAGGAACATTAATTTTGACTATTGTTTCAAAACATGCACCTGACCTACTGACTTGTTTTCGCTTCTCTAGGTGACAGAATAGTGGAGATAAATGGAGTGGCAATGGAAGGCCTCAATCGCAAACAGGTATTCTTTGAACTTACACCTCTATTAGCTTTCTCCACCCTATAACCCCAGGGGATTATAAGATAAGAGATCAAGAAGGATGCCATGCGCGTAACTTATAAATATATAAAAACCAAAGGATTACTTTGATGGAATAGTTGTTTTAGACAAAACAACTTTGAAATGCTTTTAGGTTGATAACGTGTAAACAGATTATAAGTTTTAACAATATGAGGAAATATCTGCCCATTCTTATACACCTCAGTGTTTATAATCTAAAGTCAAATCAACAATTGGGTTTAGCAGAATACACCATTCTCAGGTTATTGAAAATTTTAAAAAAAATCCTGCAAAATTCGAAAATGTAATATTTTGAGTTTCTATCATTTTTAAATTTTGCGAATTAAAGTGTAAATTTTTCAATATAGATCTTGTCCTTTAGCTTTCGCTCAGAAACTCAGAGGATTCAAATATATATATGTCTTATTAGGCGTTTCGTTGTGTAGTATCGCTGAGTATTTTTACGAGTTGTGCCGTATTTTGACTCGCCCTACGGGCTCGTCGAAATACAAACAACGGCGATAATACAGAACTTAGCGTCTTATAAGAGACTTATTATCCAACACCCCAAATTGTTTTTTCCTAACTTCAATCCAATTCGTCGTTCGCGCGTTGCATTTGGCTCGTTTTGGGCGTTATTTGTGCTCTACGAATTGCAGTTGGATGAAAATAGAAGAGTTTGAAACTGGAATTGGGGCCCAATCTTTGGATACCAGAAAGATTTCTTGTCCTTTCTACACTTCCTGCGAAATGGCGGGAAAAAGCCCATGAACATGGATGGCCGAGGAAGATTGGAGAAGAATGAATGACATTTTGATGAACATTTTATTGTAATGCACGATTGTTTCGATTCACAGGCAGTGGAGTTGTTACGGCGTTCTGCAGCTACTGCAACACTTGTTATAGAGCGATACAGACAACCAGAGCCTGAAGGCCCTCAGCTGGAAGATTTGGAAGATCTTCTTAGAACGTCGGTAAGATTGCGTGCGCATGATAAATATCGGGACGTTTCTTCCTTTGAAATAAAAACGTTCAATCCTTTTAATTACCTCCTTAGGGAGCTTTGCAAGATGAAGTCTTATTCTAGTAATGATGCGATTTGTTTGTTTTATAGCCAAATTGCATCCTTGTGGAGTTACAGAAAATGAACCATTCGTTTGGATTTAGTGTAGTGGTGAGTCATGTTTTTCCTTTATAAGCATTATGTTAATTTCTTTTTTTCATAAGTAACGTCAGTTTAAAAAAACAGATTTCTCTGGTAAATTGCACTCAAAATTATCTCATGCGTTGTGTGAAAGCAACTACAGTTATGGCCGAAGGTATAATAAGATAGAGCAAAAAAAAAAACAATACAAACTTCCAATTGTCGGTCAGCATCCAAAAGTACCGTTCCTTTATTATAACTATTGATTATTTTGAAGTACTTCTTTATCAAAAGAGTAAGACACTGTACCTACAGTGAGGCAGCAAAAACAATTTTACTGACAGGAGATATACGCCTGACGTTTTAATTTTCTAATCTTAACAGGGTGGGCCAGATTTCGGTGGAATTTTTGTTAAAACCATAAATCCAAATGGCGCAGCGGCGATGGATGGCAGGATAGGGATAAATGACAGAATAGTTGCTGTAAACTGTGTGAACTTAACTAGGGCTACGAGGCAAGAGGTACGTGGCGTATTGTTTATAAATGCCTGTATGTACCACAATACAGACATATTAAAAACGTTGTCATCGTGCTGAGAACGTTTACACGCCGCACAGAACACTAATGAAATGCAGCAACAAGGGTAAAGTAATTTCCTTTTCATTTACAGCAGAAGTGAGTGGAATGAGCGAATGAGCTTTAGTGTATAGCTGTGATAATTGTGGACACTGTATGTTTGGCTATTTGTAATATCATGATGTTTTATTTCTGCCAGGCCGTTGACGCTCTTCGGAACTCTCCGATCATCGCTCAGCTTGTTGTAGAAAAAGGTACAGTTGAAGATATCCTGACGAACAGCAGCGGACCACCCACACCCCAAGAGTCAAGATACGGAGCTGTACAGTATAGTCATTACCATGCCAGCTCGGACAGTTACAATGGTAAGAAAAATATATATCCAAACTGGCGTATTAATATCTCTCCTTTGCAATCACTGACCATGCATACACTAGTGGTTAATGTTCTGGTCTTAGAGATGCCGAATTCAAGTGGTGCCAAGAATGCGTGCTACGCGGCCTAGCTACGTTAAACAGCGTTGTCTATACCCATTTAGTTATGTTTCACTTTATTACAGACTACAACATGGACGATCTACCGTTTGAAGTTTATCTTACAAAAGGCCAAAGTGGACTGGGTATGAGCCTCACTGGAGGAGACAATGGAGGTAATCTGAGTCTGGCTTGTTATAGAATTTAGACACAAATTCCTAAAGTCGCTGAATAGGTGTGACATAGTCGTAGACCTTGGGTTAGTTTTTCGTCAACAGGCTACGATAAATGGTAGTGCTAATCAAATGAAAATAGAAGACACTTGACTCTCACAGTGCCTCTCTCCACCCAGCTGTATAAATGGGTAACGGAGAATTTAATGCTGGTGGTAGCCCTGCGATGGACTAGCATCCCCTCCGGGGGGGGGAGTGGAAATATTCCTAGTCGCTTTATGCTACAGAAACCAGGATCAGCTCCGGCCTGATGAGCCACTTTGACCACTTTGGCTCGAATACAGACGTTACCTTATCAAGTTAAAATGCGAGGAGTAATCAAAACATCTGTATGTATATTTTTGGTCACCCAGCTCCGATCTACATTAAGAAGCTGGTTCCGGGAGGGTCGGCTCTCTTGTCAGGGCAGCTCCAAGTCAATGACATCATTCTTCAAGTAAACAACAAGAATCTGGATCAGATGACCTACAGAGTAAGTTGTACTTCACTTTAGATGCACATGGAGTTTAGCGCAACGTAAAAGTCATGCAATGTATAAAATAAAGAGTGTACAGTAATTCATACGTATGGAACGTTTCGGACCACATGGGCCACATGATTTTGCTAGTCGATGCTGAAGACCAGTGAGTTTACATTTGATGAAACCACTCACGCCGCTTAAATCTAAAGCCCTGTTCACAGTTATGCGATAGTGTGAAAACACATTTTGGTGCGTTTTTGATCGGCCCTTTTAAACAACAAACTACTTTCACAGTTTCGCGTCAGCAGCTTAAAAGTTTAAGACTACAATTAATAATACGTCCTTCATCCCTTGTTCCCCTTTTTTTATACCAAAAACTGCACTAGGGAAAGACTTCGCGATCCTCGTTGTATGCCTAACCATACTAGAACTGCATTCAGCTCAGTTCAGCTTACAATACCAATCAAGCCATCACTAAACCAAGAAATTTCGATGATTTTGTGCAAGTACGTTCACCGACTGCAAGTCTACTGTGTGTTCTCTTCAGTTTTCTCAATCTGTCTTTTCTTTTTCTTGGCAGGAAGCTCTTTCTATCCTTCGTAACTGCCCTTCAGAAGTTCGACTACTTGTACAAAGACCCCGGATGTCCTCGCATCCTCCTTACCCAGGATACCGTGGGGGCAGCGATAGAGCCAGTGTTGATAGTTACGGAAGCTATAGCAGCATGTCCAGTATTTTTTAAACAATATGGAAAAGTCGGCTATATCACATAAATTGTAGCTTATTGTAGCTCGATAAAACAGTTACCCTACCCTGTGCCAAAGCAGGAATGTAATCCAGGATTCTGGCCTTAATTAACGTTTATTAGACTGGGTGATCAAAAAGGTCACAAAAGATAAGGCGAACAGGAGAAGGCGGAGAGTAACATCTTTGACAAGCTTATCATCCCAAAGGATTGTCGCATAAAAATATTCTGTAAGAGTAGAACACTGTGACACTCGTCAGTTTTAAATGGTGGATGTTTTCTAAAATAGCAAGAATAGTTAAATATTATCAATGCGCGCAGCACTTAGGTGCACAAACCCTGAGTATCAGGCAATGCCCAGGGAGAAGGTGACAACCACATTAATATACGGGCATTCACTGATTACCGTAATTTTTTCAGTCTAGAGTGAAATATTTTTGTTCGGAAGAAGCTGGTCTTTGATTAAGAAGCTTTATGCTTGTGCAAGTATAATTTTTGTTTATCTTTTTTTTTTAAAACGTCAACCCCATTGCTTATTGATTTGACCGTCATGTTCAGCCCGGTTATTCCTCATTGATTTGATCATTTTGGCCGTTTCGTTCAGCTACTACTGTCCTGTTCAGTTCACACCGCTGAGCCTAAGTCTTAGTTATAAATTGGGAATACATAATGCCATTACGGAATAGGTCAAGTACTTTGAAGTAAATTCCAGTCTGTTACCCCCAGAGGGCCATGGCAAAAAAAGGAAGTGAAGTTACTTTGAAAACCATTGCTATTAGGAAACAGAGTGCGATTTCGCATTTGAAAGACATCATGTACAACTCGTTGCCATCACAACGAGGCATGACAGACCCTTTCTCTGAGATTTTATCAGGCCAAGATAGGTTGTGTAGTAATTTCCCCAGAGTGGCCGATTTCAGTTATCCATCCCTTGGCCACTCCCCAGGTGGTGGAAGCCTCCAGTCAGGGTAGTGAAGGGATGGTCCTGTTCAGCCACCTCAGTCAGGTACTAAGCTAATCGGATAAATTAGGATTGGAAGTAAATGCCACAAAATAACCTCTCAGTGATTTGTCATAGCAAAACACTCTCGGGCCGTTTCCAATTTCCCAACGATGAAAAACCAACAATACATGGGATTAAGCCAAACGTACGGTCTGGTGTTTTTTCCTCCTTTAGGTTTCCGCAAAGTCCGCGCTAATAAAGTCAAGTTTGACAGCTTTATAAATCAGTCCTTTTTGCCATGAACTGTCGGCATGTACGTGTAAAAATAATTTGAACAGGATGCATTGCACCAACGTTTAATTTCGGCCCCATAAATCATGGATGTTAGTCATTTTTATCGAAAACGCACGCATTTGAACGCTGCCCAGGATGGCAACATTTAAAGCGTGGACAGCGAAAACGGAAACTTTTGAAAACGCTGACGTCTCTCACATCATTTACGCATGTGCAAATGAAAGATGTTGCATTTTCTCTTGGCGTAGCAGTCGGGCGTTTCAGTGTGATCGGGGAGAACGCTTCGAAAATGGTAGTCTGGACGAGGAGCGTTTTCGTTGAAAACGCATCGTTTCATAAACGCATTGCGTGGACGGGGCCTTAATTGTGATCCGTTTAAATCGTTCCCTATGTCCAACTGTTCAACCATAGTTCTAATTAGTACATAAATATTGAGACGTAAGACAACAAAAAAGTGTAGTTGCTCGGACTTTTAACCCAATTTCACGATTTCCAATCATTATTGAACATGTGTAGGAAAATGAAACAGACAGAATAATTTTTTTTAATCTAAATTTCGGTATTTTAAAGAAATTCTTTAAAACTAACTTCATCTTTTTTTTCTTATTTATCTCTTCGCTTCTTCTTCATTGTCAAACCCTCCAGATTCTTTCATTGGATCTTATTTAGTAATTTAGTTTTATGAAAGATAATAGAATGATAATTTAATTTTTTGAAAATGTAGTGTGCACTTTGGTGTAAGTCAAATTAACCCTTTCAGTCCCAAGTAAACCCTCGCTGCTCACAATTTCTTTCTCTGTGTACTCTCAAATTCTCCCAAATGATATGTGTAAGAAAGGTATTGAGACCACCAAAGAGAATTTGCACATTGATATCGCAGCTTAAAGGGTTAATGTCTTCACTTAATGAGGAAAGGAAGAATGAATAAATGAATGCTGTCCGATTAAAAGAACATTTGATAAGTCTTGTAACATTAGATGATTCATGTTACGTTTTTAATTTTGTATGCTATTGCATAATAAGGCTTAATAAAATATTTTGAGATAAATAACAGCATGGTATATTGAATTTGGGTTCTTATTATGAGTAAGTTGACAAACAGCCATGAGACAGAGTGTACCGCATTTTACCTTTTTGCCAAGGATTCCTAGATCGGAGACAAAAATGGTTAACTGTGAAGCATTAGTCTGCACGCGGAGAGCGACTCTAGCAAACCTTCCAGGTCTGAAAGAATGATACTGTAGTCTCCCTCGCAGCCGTTTTTAGCATCGTCACGCATCTAAAAACGGCTGCCAGGGAGACTACTAATACTGCTGTTCTGACCAATTCCGCTTAGCCTGCAAGCACAGGCGTTATTTTTGGGCGGAGACAAGCGGCAGCCGGAAACACGTCTGTGTTTGCAGGCTAACCAATTGTCGTCATCCTGACGACAATTTACCGCCATCATCAGCAAACCAACCTACCATGGCATACTTACGAGAAGTAGCCTGTGTTGCAGGAGCAAACGTGAAAGTAGGAGAGGGGAAAAACGAGAGGAAGAAGGGGAAAGGAACCTCGTCCTCTCCTCTTGCTCCTTGCTCTCCTGGCCCCTGTCTACCGTTTCACGCCTCCTACGCAGGCAAAGGAGAAGGAATCGTTGAATGTCTATGGACAACTAACTTTCCATGCAAACGTTTTTCAAAAAGTTATTTATTGACATTCCCCAAATTGACCTGGATTTTACATGTTCGATATTATGTGACCTCTCAACTGACTGGTGCACATTTGTTTTAACACATAATAGAAATTACGATTCAAATCCTATCAATAAATTCGATTGAAGCAGCTTTTTCTAGCCATTTATATTCGATTCTTTCGCGTTAACGATTTTTAATGAACTTTTTGGCCTTATAATTGCCATTGTTCACAGTACTTTTAGAGTCTCTCGACAAACAATCCGAGCTATGAGTTTATCTACTACAAAAAATGTCTTTCACTGCTGATGTTTTGCATTGTTTGAGATTATTCAAAATCAAAACTGAAGAATACGTGTAAGCAATATAAAAAGAGAACCTCACCGAAACTTATCCTCCGTTAGCTTAATCAGGCTTTGAACAACCCGGCCACGAAGCCCTTGGTGATTTTAATTGCCTTTAGATATGTCCAATGAACTTGCCTTCTGGTATGTCACATCTACCTTACTCTCACAAGATAGACATATCTGAGTACGGTTTTAAAACCTTTGGACCTATCAGGAACCGAGAATTCCACTGCCTGCCTTATTGACTATTCGCCTTTTTTATATGTACATCGGAAATATTACAGAAGATAAAACTCCTTTATGTCTGGTTGAATAGTTGTTTATAGAAAATTCACGCCCGCAGTCGACACACCGTTAACAATAAAAAAATACCCTTTTGATGATGCTACGTCAATCACAGTTAGAAAGTTCGCCGAAACTTGGCAGAGTTGTCACAAATAAGTGCGAAAAAATGTTCCTGAAAATCAACTGGTTCATCGTCTTCTTTATAAAAAAGGCAATTAAAAATAATTTTTAGTTATAAAATACAAATGACTTGCTGAAATTTATTCTTAGCAAGAGTTGTAATGATTAAAAACACCTCGTAAATGATTTGTAAAATATAAGAAGCCTTTAGTCCTTCTAAGCAAGCTAACGTGAACTTTGTTAAGGTGTCTGCGATAATATCGCAGAATTACGGTTGCAAGTCTACCCGCCATGGCTATAGGCTCACAACTTTATGTGGACGAAAAAAAAATTCCGGTTACAAGACCCTTCGGATATAACCCATCCCTCACTTGGCTGTATCTCAGCGGGTGGGATTTGCCATTATGATGCTTTTCATAACGACGTTTGTGCTTCGAGTAATTGTTCCTTACTTGTGTTTCGTGTTCCCAAGAAATATAACAAAAAATCTTTTATACTGTTAGATGTTGTTCTCGTGCACTTACTTCGAAAGGCTTTATATAAGCCCACTCAAAAACCTCTTTACTGAACTTTTTTCAGTCAGGGCTTATCACTATAATTTGTTTTGGCATTTGTTTTGGCAAAGGACTACCGCAGTTTCGCAAACTACGGTGTTTAATTTAACTTTATCGATTTGATAAACAGCTAAGTGCTTTATATTCTTATGACGCGGATCATTTCTCGCTTTACTCCGTAACTGGAATTTATTAGAAAATTTCTCAAATTTAAACTTTTGTTCTGAGAGGAAAAGGATAATTCTATCATCATGACATTGGTGTCACTTGGGGACTAACTCCACGAAATCTTTCGGGAACATGCCTTTCTTTCCGTTGATTTCTCCACACCACCAAGTGCCATCCTCTTCGTAAAGACGTTTTATAAGATCTCCGGCCTTAAATGATATCTCCTGGTCGCCTTGTGCTTCGTAATCAAACTGCGCTCGACAAAACTGTTCCGGTGATTTCTTCGCGCCTGTATCTCTTGGCTTGTTGGTTTGGTCCACAGCAGAGTACATTGATTCATCAACAGGTTCTGTGGAGAAAAAAACTGATAAATTAGAATAATTAAGCGAGTCACGAGGAGGCTGTAAGTACTGATATCTGATTGGTCGAAAGCAGATCAATTTAACTTTCAATTTATTATTGATTAGACTTTCGTGCCAAAAAAACGCGGTGGCTACGCATACGCAATTCACTTCCAGTAAATTCGTTGCTGTGTCAGAAAAATCAATCACTGAAATCAATCTCAAATCCGTACAAGATGAAAGCACCGGCTTACGTGAAGTTGAACCCCCCTCACTCAAAAGACTCGTTTACAAAGCGTACAAAAATGATCCGACAAGGGTAGAGTGTTTAAATCCAAGATAAAATTATTTTAATGCAACAGTTTTATCAACAGAATATCTGAGATCTCTCCTCTTTAATCTGAAACAATTACGAATTAATCACTGTATCTGAGAAACGATCAGACTTTCTTTGACATCTACTTGCTATTGGCACGACATCTCAATTCAAGGTAATAATTAACAACAAAAATCACCAACGATATTTTCACGTTTACAATTACTGCAATCGCTAGCAAGACTGTTCAAAGCCCTCTATTTTCTCGTATTTTTATTTCATCGTTGAACGCACGGATAGAACCACGAAAGAACGGGACGCCAGCGCAAAACTTCCTCCCCACGCCATTGTGCTACGCGATCGCTTCACTGGCCTTTTCTTTTGCGTCGTTGAATAATAAAGAGGCTATGAACAGTCTAAGAGTTAGTTTATCAGAGGAGGGGAGGGGGGAGGGGACTGAGGTAAGGCTTTGTAAAGCCTGGGAAGACCTACATTAAGATGTACCAGCTGCTCACTGGGATTACCGAGGGAGTTGGAGGAGGAAAGTTAATATCGCTTGCATCTCACCTGGTGCAGGAATATTAGGTAGTTGCATTTGAGGACGGCGCATTGCTGTTTTAGGAGTCTCAGTAATTTCTTTAGAATGCTGAAAAGTTCCAGGGACTGGACCACTAATATTTACATTACCGCCCGGTGATATGACCTTCTGTGAGGACGTCATGTAATAATTCTCATATTCTATCCGAGCTGTATACAAAAAAGAACCAATTATCAACACATTATTCATCGAACTGAAGTTGGAAAGGAGTTGGATAATATCCCGGAGAAATACAAAACCATAGAGTTATGGTTTCCTTTTGCGACAAAATCAAACAGTAAACTTAACACGACCGGCAATACATCACGCGCAACAGAAGAATAGTCACAACCTGTGGCACCGATTTCCAGAGGATTCGACTTTTACAAAACGTACCGTACTCTGAACAGTCACTCTGAGTGTTGTCATATGGTCAAAAGATGCTCACAGTTTCTCTCTCTATACAGGCGTATATATGGGTTCCAGTGAACTTATTACTGGGGGTGGGGAAGGGGTGGTAACCCTGTGGTCGACTAGCACTGGCATATCTAGGGAAGAATAGAAATACTGCAAGTCGCTTGCTACTACGGAAACCGTAGGCTTAATTGGCGGTTTGGACCCCCTTGCCCCGACACAGACTTTACATTAAACTTCATTTCTTCATCTGAGGATAAAAATAAGCGAAAAATGTTTTACACAACGTTTCGATGACTCCATGTCATCATTAGCAAGTGAAGAGAGAATAAAATTGGTAACCTAATCTACACCATGCGATATAGGTGTAAAGGAGTACATTTAAATGGTGACAAATTAAAATAAATACTTTTTCGCATACGGAGTCTGATTGCGTGTTTAAGAATGGCTTCTTCTTTCGCCTATTTTTATCCTCGAATGTTTAACCAAATTCAATTTTCATTTCTTCATTTGTTTAATATACAGTCTGTATGAAACCTAAGCTCACTGACCTGGTCTTTCATATCCAGTTTGTTTCATACTGACAAACAAATGAATGTCGGAATCCACTACACAATGCTCAAGAGATTTCCGCATTTCTTCACAAATCTGAGATCGAACGGACAATTGCATATGATTATGACAAGACAACCGAAGCAGCTGGTTCAATAAAATATTCATCGTACTTTACTGATACTGTATATTAATGCGTCCCGGAAGTCCAGTGATAAGTTTGCACCTCAAAACATACCGTTTTCTTTTGTTAAATGTTAAAGTTCCGTATTGGCAAATTCGGAGGGCTCAGGGAGCCAATCAGAATTCTCCTTTTCGTCGTGGACCAGTTTGTCATGATTCTTTTGTGAATATCTTTTGTGTTGGTAAAATTCTATAGCAGTAGGTCCACATCAGCCCTTCAGTACTTACTTACTAGTTAATATTGAATAATTTGTTTGCTGTTTGCAGGGAGTGTATCACTCACCTCGTCAACCTTAACACAGTTCAGGGAACTGGTGTTAGTATAGGCCCACATTGCATTCCGCAAAAACGCAATTCTCTCTTCCTCGAGGTCTTGGAAACACTATTAAGAAAAACGCAGTTGATACAAAACGGAAAAAGAAGACAAACAGCCTAGTGCAAGTCTAAACGGATACGTATTTTTTTCACAGACACTTTATTTTGTCTTCAGTTCGCCGACTGAGATCGCAAGAGACAAGTTAACCGCAGAGAATTTGAAAAAAGCTCGAACGTAAGTGGGTTGTCCTCCACTGGGGAAACACAAATTACTCGTAGCAAAAAAAAAAACGCTTTTGTGGACAGACTATGAATGTCTGAATTATTCCTGTTGAGTAGCCTAAATACCAATGAATGTTTAGTTCGTTCTGAGAATTTTGGTGTGGTATCCGCATGCATTGCAAAAAGGAAAACACGTCAACAATCACACTGAATGTTATACGCATGGGTGAATATTATAACATCTTTCCTTAAAGTACAATGTTGTTGCAGCGAACCACACAAAAAGATGCATGGCTCAAAACTGATAAGGCACATTTGATTTACATGTAGAGGAAACTCATTTCAAATGCAAGACTTTGATATTCAAAAATTCATTTTTTTGTGTGTCATATCTCTCGTCTTTTCCCTCTCTTTGCTTCTTTTCTCAGTTGCAGCGCCTCGTTTCGTTTAAAATTCACGGGCATGTCTTTGTCGGATTTGAGTTGACATCGTTTTGCAGTCCTCTTCTTATTACCTGGACATCACGCAGTACACGAGCTTAGTCGAAACTATTAGAGCTGAGTGATGCATGAATCATTAATCTAACTAGTCTGAGTCGATGTACATTACTGAAGAAGGCACTGCCAAACTTACATTACAACACAGTTCCATTTCCTTCTCCCAAACCACCCGGGCCTCCTCAAGACTGCGCACTGAATTCTGGTATGATGTGTCTAAAACGATTCAGAAATAGTCAATCAACCTAGTTCATTCATAACACACTGGCTATTCACATGAAAAATGTTCTCCCTTCCCGTTGTCAACTCCCAAGCAAGAAACTTGCTACATTTGTACTAATCAGGTAAAAATAATGTTAAATGTTGAATGGTTATGTTATAGTGGTCGATTCGCTTGGCTAACTAGCTAGATCTCGGGCATGCCACTAAAATAAAGAAATAAATCAAAGTAGTATAGTGGGCCTAATAATCTCAACTGGTGGGAGGAACACCAGTTGGTTATTCACAAGCATGACCTAGAAGTTGAACTAATACAAAGGATCTAACGAGAAACAACTTCAGTTTTAGCGGTCAGAACGGCCATGCTGCCTTCTGTAAAGGCTTTTCATTTTAAGATAAAACGGTTAAACCGAATCTGCATGTTAGTACACTGTGCATGCCTTTGGTTCCCTTTTACAGCATGATTATATGCACCATATATCGTATGTTTAAGACAAACATGTATCAAATAAAGTTAGAGAAGATTTCAGGCTGCATCAGACTTTTACCTGCTTGGTCAACTAAATTTTTTGCTCTGCCTAGTTTGGTTCTCAGCTGTAAATGGAAACAAAATTATAAATAAATAAAAATTGAGCAATACAAAACAAGTGTCACATGTGATACTGTTATTGCCCTTATGTGCATAATGCATATGTTACACGTCAAATGCATGTTACAGGGTAGGGTTAACCCTACTTATTCATTGATCATGAATAATTAGGGTTAGAAGACAAAGGAAATCGAGAATCAAACTAGGTTAAAATAATTTTTAACTGAATTTAATTTTGACCTGTAACACATACACGCATTTCCTTCATGTATATGTTGTAGTTAAAAATTAAGCTAGTTTAATTTGATTCTCAATTTCCTTTGTCTTCTTACCCTAATAAGGGTTAAGAGACAAAAGAATTTAATTTTTACCTGAATTTTTAACTACAACATATACCTGATAATTGATTTATAACTTAGGGAAAATGTTTATGTTGTACTTTAAAAAAATAAATTCAGGTAAAAATTCAATTCCTTCGTCTCTTAACCCTACTTATTCATTGATTATGTATAATTAGGGTTAGAAGACAAAGCAAATTGAGAATAGGTTAAAATTATTTTTACCTGAATTTCATTTTTAACTACAACATATACATGGGAACCAAAAGCAGGCTGCAGTATACACACTGTGTACTGCATACAGTTAACATCTTTTATAGTTACCCTTAAAAGCAACAAGAACAGAAGGAAAAATCTTGTGAATCTTTCCTGCCTGCAGGTTCCAAATAAAGCTAACTACATTGTACATGTATATGTACAGCTTTTAATGGGAGAAATGGAAATTTGCACTAATTATTACTTGTAAAAAGGATGAGCTAACCTTTTCTTCATCCTTGCTTGCAAGTGATACAGATCTCTTTAGTGCCTCCTCTGCCATGTTCAACTCATGACATTTTTGCTCATAATTCTTTTTGAGCTGACCATTAAGAAAATAAACAAGATGACATAATAATGCAGCGTTACTTTATTTTACTGTACCTGCCTTCAGTAAAAGAAAATTATTGTTCTGAAGACAAATTTATATTCATAGCCCAAAATGAAGGTCTTCTTTCCCTTAGTTGTCACACAAGGGTCTACCTGACTTTCAACATGCATGTTAAATCTGCTGTCTGAGGAAAAAAGTGTATTGCATAACATAACACAACTTTATTCATTCTCACTGAAAGTTAAACAAGTTTAACTTTACTAAAAACAACATGGACATTAAATTGAGACAACTCGAACTGTAAGTGAGCAAATGAATTACATGAAATCAAATCAAATGTATAAGTAAGAAATACAAGACACAGGAGGCACGGATTACATGTATAAGGTAGAAATCAAAATAATTATATATTAAATGGATTATTTTTTTTTCTGCACTTTAAAATCAAGGTCATCTTTAGCTGTAAATTGAGCATATTACCCAATAAACAAAGCTTTTCAAAACCACTGTCTACCTTTGGCTTTAAAACACAATTATGTAAATCACTAAAAAAAAACTATAGATGTCTGTCTGTGTATGTAAATTACAACTCAGTGCTGTGATTTAAAACTTACTTTCGAAGTTGTTTCAAAACACTTCCTTTTATTTGTTTGAGCTCTCTTCACTGATTCCTCAACCTTTTGAATCCAAAGAAAAGGGCAATGGTGATGTTTCTGAAAGTTCTTTTAATTGCAAGCACAAACTTTGCAACTTGAGAACTTTCTAAAAATCACGAGTGACTGTAAAAACGTAATGATCACTGATAATTGACACAGAATTATCAGGTCCTTTAGAACCAACTAAGATTGTAGGAGCAAGCACAGTGTGAGTGACTTCGTCATAGAGAAAATAGCGCATAGTAATCAATTCCCATTCTCCCAAACTTCCATTTGTGTTTCTACTAAATTTAGATTATCAGCTTGAGATTTCCATCACAAGTTGATGAGGGCACAGCCCAAGTCAGCTATTACGCAAATGATCTAATTGTTTTGGTATAAATCCATATATTGTGAAGAGTGCAAATGAAAATAAGAATATCACACATTTGAACTGCAGAGAATTTAAAGATGTGAAGACATAGTTGATCATCGCAGTTATGTACACAACTTGAGCAGCTGTGAAGATATAAGCATAAATTTCACAGCTGCTTAAGTTGTGTACAAAACTGCCATGTCTTCACATTTTTCTCTGCAGTTCAAATACCTGTGTATGATATTCACATATCCACTTCCCCTATTAGATAAATGTTTTATATTTCATAAATATTGTGCACACTTAAATTAAATCCATTAACTGTTTTAAGTTTTTTCATGTCAGTATGGCTATTGGATAAATTATAATTAATTCAGCAATGCGTGCATTAAGCTTACAGCTTACTTTCTCATGCCAAATTTTAAAATTACATGTATTAACAAGGAATGAATTCTGATTGGTAACAAAGTAAAACCCATCAGTTAGGATGGGAGTTATAGCCTAGAGTGAATTACACAATAAACTGGAATCTATTAATGTACACATTTTGTATGTATAGTTGTGAAATTGTATAAATAGTCACCTAGTTAAATGATTGTACTGTTCTTTACATGCAATGACATTGTACACATTTACCATTGAGCATACTATTATCAGCTATAATAAACCTAACTACTGTATGTGGGTAATGATACAATGGGCTGATAGGTACTGATGGCACCTGTTGTACACAAATGTACAAAATTGTAAATATGAAACAACATCATTAATACTGTAATTGCTTGCAAATTATATCTTACATTTTTCCTTTTGTCACGCTGCGTTTCCCTAAACTTCCTGACACACAGTTCTAGTTCCTCAGTTAGTTGTTGTGCCAAAGAAATATGTACTTTGCCTATATTTTCTGTTTCTAAACAAGGGAAAACATTTTATAATAAGAATCAATTATACATGTGAACAAAAAACAAGTAAAACAGGTGTGAAAATGACATGTGGGAGAGAATAATGTGACCTGTATGGGAGACCAGGAGATTTGGTCTGTAAAGGGAGACTCCTGGACAGTCAGGGATAATCAATAAATGGCCAACATTTTGTCTATTATGATTGATTTTACTTAATTTTGCTTCCTTTATCAAGGATAATTTAATATTACGTGTAAAGTGGAAACAAAAGAAACCATGTTGCCCAAATTAAGGCAAGCACATGGTAATGTGAATGATAGACTTTGTTTCCAATTTTAAACTTTCTATGGTTTCTGACTTTGACAACACCACTATTTGGTACTCTGAAGGGGCTGGTCGTGCTCTAACAACAGAATTCTTTGAGGTTTACACATGTCACAGGCACTAACTTTGGTTACAATAAAGTAAGGCTGACTTTGGGCTCTCTTTAGAAAGCTTTGGGTATAAACTCAACTGTAAGCAGCCACCACACCAGTAGTTCAATGGATAAATGTAGCTCACACACATACAACATAATGGCTGATCACAATACACATGTCAT
>OMLO01000111.1_pt1 | contig 38917 bp, 16 predicted proteins | sample 1674811 | NCBI WGS metagenome assembly OMLO01 (sample SAMN06265003, study PRJEB25207) | coral metagenome | isolation source: Coral host | place: Mexico:La Bocana,Puerto Morelos, Mexico | collected 2008-11-13
CGCCACTCTGCCTTTCTCCACATGTAGGTTGCCGTAATTGATCAAAACATTAGATTAAATTTGCACTTTTATTATAAATAATAAACCGTAATAGATACATACCTGAATCTCGTAAATTCCGCACATGATCCATGGTGCCAAACAGCAAATGACCTTAGCATCTAGCAAGCTTTGTTTTACGTAGTGTGTCGTCTCGCGCAAGTCTTGGGCACCAGTCGCTGGTTGGTCTGGATTACTGGAGGAGGAATTAAACGGTTTTGACGACCTTGTTGAAGTGACGCTAGCTTGGGACAACTTACGTGTCAGGGACCTAAAAAGTTTTTAACAAGTAGGTATTTTATTGCTTCGAAAACATGAAAAGAAAGAAAGAAACTTATCGAGCTAGTATAAGCTAATTTTCCTTAAATATAAGAGCCCGTCCATTTTTGAAAAAACATGCTGCTTTTGATAATCTGGCCATCCAAAAATTAGCCCATGAGATAGAACGTGTAAGGCCATTAAAACAGTCATTTGAACATAAACAGAGGGCTCATTATCGGAATTCTACAGTGTTCTTTTCGGAATAATTTATATCACAGGCCATGTGCATACAAGGACACTTCTTGCACTAGAACAGGAACGAGGAGTTTTGTTGCAGGGTATTTTTGTAAACAAGCAACTAACGGTCACCTCTCTAGCTACAAGACCACCTCACCACAAAAGCAACGGCCACTTAAGTGCGTCTCAACTGCTAAAAACATTTTGATCAGTAAAGTGCGTTGATCACTGTTTCTGTTTTAGTCATATATTTTGTTGTTTTGTTGCATATAAGAAGAAAACAGTGGTCATTTTACACCCCTTTTCACCATAACGGACATCTCTCTACAACGGCCACTTCGATCCTCTGTCCCCAAGGAGGCGTAGTGAACATACCTGGCGCTACTCGATCTTCGTATCATCTTTCGGCCTCCAGAGCCCGTTGTGATCCTCATAACGTTCCTAACTAAAACAGCAGACTTCTGGAAAGTAATTTGTCTCTTTCCCACCTTTGACTTAGATCTCTCAAACACCTCCAGATCCTCCATGCAAGGGTCGAACTCGGGCGCTGTAGTCTTAGCGAACAAGCACAGCAAATGAACCGCTGTCTTCACGAAGTCGATCTCGTTCTGTTCAAATCCGAACTCCGGGTAACTTTTGCAAGATTCTTTTCTTTTGCTGGTACTTTCAAATATCAAGTCTGTCCGTGCGTTTTTCAGGGTCGCTGGGATTTCTTTCGGGGGTAGAGTGGTCGGATCAATGTTATGAAACAAAGGTGGGTTAACTTTCAATAGTTTATCGCTCAGGAACTCTAAATCGCGAAGAAATTTAAGACCACCGCTCTGAATTATTAGCGCCACTTCATTCAATCGCCTGTGAAAGAAAGTTAAAACACAAATTATCTTATTGTAGCATTTATTTTGTCAGGTTACGAGATAAATTACCCAAATTTAGCGTCTGGACTATGGAAAGGGGATTGACCAGACCTTGACTATCTATCCATTAATTGCAAAAGATTTCGGACGTTTAATTCTTGGACACATTTCACATCATTTCGAACAAATTTCGGACACTATGTGAAACATTACTAAAGTAAATCCACACTAACTCAAAACACGAATTAGACTAAAAACAACATCTATGAAAATGATAGTTTTACTGCAGCCTCAGGGTTTTAGAGATACACCGATGAAAAATAACACATACACGATCAAGCCGTGACATAACTCATACCGTGTCTCAACTATAAAGTTCACTCCATAAAGGAAACTAATAGCCTTGGGGTGAAGTGTTCTACCGTAATGTAAAATAATATTTTCGACGTTTCAAAATTTCGAATGGTTTTATTTTCGGACATTTTTTGGCCGAAGTTAAAAAAGTCCGAATTTTTTTTCAAGTGAGATGTTCAGTCTCAGTTGGCCGACTGACCGACCGGCTGGCTAACTGGCTGACCCTAGTTAGCTAAGAGGATTCATTTACCATTATCATCTCCTTTAAGTTGATAAATAGTTACGTGCAACTGACTGCGTGACTGGTGGACCGAACGACGAACAAGCGAATGAATGGACTATGGGACTTACTGACTGGCTGGCTAACTGACTCGAAAAATCAGTGATCAATCAATACCTTATTTCATTTATAAAAAGTCTTTTTTTTTCTGTTTAATTAACTGTTTGCATACAGTAAGACACGTACCTTCCTTCGACGAATTCATCTCTACTTTCCATATTCTCACTCACCAACAACACATTTGACATGATCGCCAGGCAATTAGTCAGCACACGTAAACTTGTCAGGTAAATATCTTTTCCTTGAAAATTGTCCGGCTTCTTTAGCCTTGTCCATCTAAGATCACTTACACTACTTGGTTTCAAAAGTTGCCTCTCTGCGCCACTTCTCCAGAGAGCATCACTTTGAAAGACTAACGTTAAAAGTGAAGTTAATTCTGAAATAGTCCTTTGGGTTTTTGACTCAGCTTCTCTGTCCATCAGGGCATCGTGACTGGGTGTCCCGGAACCGTTACTCGATGACTGTCTTTTTATATTCTTTTCAGTCGAAGAAAATATTCCTGAACTGTCCGAATGCCGGCTTGTTTCATCCTGAGAATCATCTTTTCTAAGAGCCACTTGACTCAAGGCTGAGAAGGTGGCTGTCTTGTCCGGATTCGCTGAAATGTTTTTCAGGGCAATGCTCGCCTGTTCTCGAAGGTGTCTGTTGAGTTGAAAGGAGGAAATGTTTTTGGATACTAAATTTATTAGAATTGCAAGTTGATTAACGGAGAAAAGAGACAACAACATGCATGTTATTTGCTAGAGAAGACCGGCTTCACGGAAACGCACGAACGATACATTTTGCACATTAATTACCACGCGATGAAGAAAACATTTTCATTGCTTCAATGGTGCAGTTGAAAGTACACGTTAAGGTTGCCGTATACCTTTAGGGGTGTCTCGCGTCTAAACGACATAGCGCAGTCGGAATAAATTGTAGATAGCTAAATCCCATATCAAATTAAAGCTTATTGAGCTGGCTTTTAATCTATAAAAACCATTTTGGAGTAGAATTAATTGTCGATCTTTAAGAAACCTTGAAACACGAGCGCCTGAGTCGCCTATTGAAAGCTACAACTCAAAGCGAATTTAGTATTTCGCTAATTTGATTTGTTCTTTGGTTTCCGGACCCAAAGCGCTAAAAAAACGTGTCGGCGTTTCGTCATGTTCACTGAACTACGATAAAAAGATACAAGACATTTTGCAAATAGGGCTAAAACAAAGGGGAGAAATCGTACAAAAATCGCTCCAGTACTCGAATAAATTTTCTATTCAATGAAACAGTTTTAAGAATTTAGCGGTGCGTCAAGATTATTATTTCAAGTTGATAAATAGAATTACTCTACAAACTCTAGTTGAAAATTTTCTTTTTATTCCTATTATCCGCCTTTTGGGATATTCCTTGACATTGACAGAGATTTATTATCCAACGTATTCGTTTCCCCAAAATTCTGACTTGCCAAGGTTTTTAATCTTTCGCGCGGTCGGGAGAATGAGACGAGTACAAATATCGTGTGATATTTGTACTCGTTTCGCGCGTTATTTGTACTCTACGAAGCAGAGTTAGATAATAATTACTGACATTTATTGATATTTAATTGATACTTTGTGGATAAAATTTGGTCTTATTGGCTGACTCTCTTACCTACACTGAGAACACGTGACCGCCCATAGCAGGTGCCTCACAGCTCTGTGGGTTATAAGTGATGATAAACCTGGTTTGTAAAACGCTAAGGTCGATAACAGATGGGCAGATCCTTGCTGCTGAACACTACAAAGGAACAGAAGACAAAGTTGACAGCATTTATCCGTAAGAAGCCTTCGTTCACAAAAACAAGACAAACAGAGAAATCCACCGATTAAACCCATGTCCTTTTTTGTTGGCCTGGTTAGTACGCTGGAATGCATCAATTAATTTGAGAAAATGAGGTCTTCTCGTTGAATGAGGTATGTTTAGAAAGCTCCCACGCATTTCACGACCCAGAAGTATAAATGAATGGAACAGGTTGATCCTTGCTGTAAAAGAACATAGATTTAATTTTGGTTTTGAATTGCTTCTAAGTCTGTTTCTATCTTTATGGTCACAAGGATCAGTTTGTCATCTAGCTTGTTTAAGTTTACGTTCCAGAAATGATTTGGTTCTGAACGCTCAGATCCGGTAGTTTCAGTCCCTGAGTTTTTTGGAACTAATAGAGTATCAACATTGGAGTCTTAGTAACACCACAGGATGAATGGGTAACTGCAAACTGTTCGGACATCTTCAAATCAGTCTTACTATGGGCAACTCCCAATTTACGACTATGCATATACATTTTAACTTTGTTATTTTGTTTTCTTAGCGCACTTGAAAACTAGCTGGTGCGTCCAGTAGACTCTGCTTATCAAGTCTATGGGACACACGTTAGCATAGCAAGTGTGTTGTTCCACTTTGTTCAGCTTGTGTGTTGACATCCAGGATCCCGGGGAAAATCGAGACAAACACAAAAGACACGTGGGGAGCTTAAGCGCAGTACGATTTTAATACTTTACTTTAATTCTTGTGCTAAGAACCTTATGTTACAAAGACAGTGCAAGAAACAATTAAGTCTTACCAAGGACTGTATTGCAAAAGATCCAGAACATTCTTGATGACGTCGTCATACTTAGAAAGAAACATCTCGACCGTAGATGAATCATGGGAAATGATGTTTGTCAAAGCTTGCGTGATCAGGCCCTGAAAGAAACGAACAAAACGAAATGAGGAACTTAATTGTTGCCTAAAGCTTTCATTGACACTTTTCTTGCATACGGTGGCTGTGCTCGCAGTACGAGCGGCAATCAAAACTGAGGTGTGTTTCCGAAACGACACGATAATAGTCTTTTTCTTCGCCGATGCCAAAGTTGCTTTGGCCTAATGTTTTCAATTCTGGATTTAACTGACGAGGAACAACATAACTTTTATCCTACCTGGCGACACTCGACGAGTGAGTTGCCGAACGCGGGCGACCTATTTTTAGCACCAATAGAAAAAATTGTAGATACAACGTTTTTCATTAATATTTTTCACTTCTTGCAATCTAATATGAATTTTGGAATTAAAAATCCCTTTTGTGAATGTTCAATAAGGTTTGCCGTATGAGAAGTTGAGTGCCTTTTCGATTACAAACATTAACGTCAGGACAGAAAAGTTTTTCCGCCCGTTCAACCCCGACTGGCAAATTCAAATTTCATGATCGGACCGTATGGAAGGTTGAATTTTACGCTGATCTTACCTGTATCTCAGGATTCCCAGTGGAACTTCCTTGGGCATTCTGGGTAAAAAAGTACAAAAGTGTTTATTACGTTATAAGGTATTCTACAAAGAAAAATCTCCTTTAAACATTTAGACTTCCCTTAGAGAGCTACGTTACGCCTTCATTTTTCAAGTTCGCTGTTTGAAATCCGTGTTAATATTTTCAAATCCTTAACCAGCCTTGTTCCTTTATGGTTCATTGTTATCTCTTTAGTGTTTTTCTTTCTTACTAGACTATTATTTTCAGGTGGCCTTCAATTTAAAGGTAATTTGGACGTGGCCGAAATAACTCAAAATCTCTGACCCATTAATTTTAATAAAACTGAGTGATAGAGCGATTTTCAATGTAGCGTCGTAAAACCAAAACGATTAGACTACTCAGCCAATCTCAACCTACAGTAAAATCAAAACTAAAACCAAAATAATTGCCTGGTTACTTTCGACACTCAGTTGAAAACCGCGACAAGAATGCGAAGTGGCCATCTACATGCAGATGAACAATCAAACAGTCTAATGGAAAAAACAATACTCTAGGAGTTTAATCAGCTACATCTCCCTCTCTCTACCCCTAGGATGGGCTAAGGATTTGACCCCTCCCCTTTTTTTAACAGAATGATGTATATCATCGGAGCAGCTTTCTACCTTGAATGATAATAACTGTGTAACACTTTCGAGTCCGTAGTCAATAAATAGCCGTGCCATTTTGGGATGTGCAGCAAGATTCTTGATGGTGCAGAGCACCGTTTGTTGCAAAGCCGGATTTGACGACGTCAGAAGATCAAACAGTGCTTCCGTTCCGGATAGGGTCATAACTTCCAACCAGAGATCTGCGTGTTCTGTCTTCTCAACCACCTGTGAGAAGAAAGAGAAGGTGCAACGCAATAATCGCCAGAAGAAACACGGGCATGGAAATCATATTGTTTTCGTAACATCGTCGTTTTCAAGAAGGTACGTTTTTAAAACGTATTTCGTTCACGCGTCAAGCCGGAGTATTTAAATTCCTTCAGCTTCGAAGAGCCCCGTTTCAAGTTCATGAAGGATTAGAGTGGAGGTCGTGACGGATTATAGTGGACGGTAGACCTGACAGTGGAAAGAAAGCTGCGTTTCCAAATTTTCCGGCGTAGAGTGAATGGGCCTAACACCAAGTTGGTGGTGTATGTTTTGCAAGTCGAATTATCAATCAAATTAATTTGTAGCAAATGATTCAAGTCTATCGTTTTCCAGTCATTTTGACTTGATCTAAATGCGACGCACTAAATTCGGCTTTTCGTGCAGTAGCATCGTGCGCGGCACACGTGTAGGAGAAAGAGGAATAAGAGCAAAATAACTTGAAGTACATGTCAGAGCATGAAATCCGTTGACAGCAATGACAACAGAAACACGCTTACCTTGCTAAGACACTCTAACGCTTCTTTCTTTATGTTGTCATCTCCGCCCAGAAACACGAGGTGGAGTAACTCATCAAGCAGTCCTTTCTCCAAGAACTTTTTGACATTCAAGGTACTGGTACACAATTGACTTATCGTCAACAGGACACTCTCCTATTAGACAAATTTAAACAAATAAAACGTCGAGTACGGATTCTGAGCATGGTCTCTCTTCATGGATCAAGAAGCGAAACACAAACACTCAGGAGCGAGGATACGCGCGCGGCTAAACTCGCGCGAGCCATCCTAACAATTCATCGAGCGACTCCACGAGCACTTTCTAACTTATCGCGGGATGATTTTCAAGATGATTGCTTTTAGTTCTGTCAGTAGTAGCGCTGACAGGGACAGCCAGAAGCCGAGCTATACCTGAATTCGATGATGCAGCATTTTAGAACTCTTTGACTAAAAAGTATCTTACACCCAGTTGGCCAACTGATCAAACTCTTACCGGAAAGGATTCTTAAAAACAAGTTTCTACCTGGTTTTAAAACTGTAATGTACAAGGAGGAAAAGTTAAATCAGCATATAGCACTACTGATTATAAAATTTTATTTCTAGATACATGGAGCTCTGAAAATCAAAGGAAAATGTTTGTTGTTGTAGTCGTTGGTGTTATCATAGAGTGTAAGTTGTTATTGTTTGGGGCCTGATTTCCTTTTTCACCATATGCCCTACTCTGCTATGGTTCTTCTGTATTCCCTCTCTAAGTCATTCACACAATTTGACTCCTGCTCATTTCAATTGCTCAATTTGGGATACAATTCTCTTACACCTAAATTCTTAATGTGTTATTAGAAAATCTATTGAAAGAACAAAGACTTGATTGCGAAGTTTCAGCTGCGCGCCCACAGCCTCGGCATGCAAGCGTGCTGACGTTTTTGTACAGTTTCGTGTCAAAGATCAAAAATAATGGTTAAGGCAATTTAAAAGAAAAACGATGAACTGCTTTTTCGGTGAAAACGAATAGTTAGCTAAGACGTACAAGAATAATGGGCTATTTTCCATAACCAATCTAATGTGTGTTCATTGTTTTCCTGCCACAACGGAAGTCAAGCTTATGAACAAACAGCCTGTCACATTTTGTCCTTGAGTCATATTATCTTAATGGCCCACAGTGACGTCACATTGAGTAAAATAAGTACTGTGAACATGAAAACAAAGACATAAACTGTTTTCTGAAGTGATGGCTAAAGTTATGGCTAATTGATTGTTAGATAATAAGCAATATCTTTGCGATTAACGAGGTGTCTTACAAATGTTAACTGAACTATTCCTATTTAAGCCTAAGAGATCAAAGCACTCCAGTCGTATACTCACCTTAAGTCCATAATTGTCCGTGTCGAGCAGCTTAATAACCTGGCAGTGAGAAAAGCGGGAGATTTAAGATAATAATTGAGAAATACTGTAATTTGCATTAATGAAAAACAATTGCAAAGTCGACTCAGCGACCCGTGTGGGGCATCTCAAAATGAATGTGCTAACTAGCAATTATCGTTAAATACTTTTTACAGTCGTAGAACTATCTCTTGTCATTTCACGTTCGATTTTCATGGTTCTCATTTACGGTTCAGCTAAATTTGACGACCCTTCAGTTCTTCAAGATTCCGCCAGCTTTAATCAAGACTCGCTAAAGGACATGAGAAATAAATAGTATGGGGTTAACTGGAGCGTTACGTAGATTTTATTCGCTGCTTAGTGGGAAAGCGGCGGAAATACAAAGGGATAATAAAACTATCATTTATCCGGTTTTATAAGCCACATGTCATCTCTGTCACATATCGATATTTGTAAATTCTATAGCTGACCTCGCAGTCTTCGATCTAACAATTGGAGTTACCTTTTTGATTTCGGTACAAAGGCAAACTTACCCCATCAGATTTAACACGCTTAGCTTACTGTCACGCGCTTATTAACCACATGAAAGGGAAAACAAAAAGCAAACAACAGCAATCGAGAAATAATTATAGGCTACAAGCTGACTGTCGCTAGGGAGTCCTCGGCCCGGCCTGTTTGCGTATAGTGATGAAGTAATGATGGACTGAGAAAATATTTGTTTAGCTTAAACGCGTTAAAGGCAACAGAATTATGAACTTGCACGATTATTAACCCCAATTTACACATTATCAGACAAATGTCTGAAAATACACTGTGTGCGAATGCTCGAGAGGATAATATCGGCTTCATTCTGAACAGTCTCCCGTTCCCGTGAAACATACCTGTACTGCTTCATCGCTTGATAATATTCTGCTCCCAAGAAAGCCTTCTGCCACATTCCTTAATGTCTTTGATGATTCCTTTCTGGGACCTTCATAGTATTTCAGTAAAACCTTCATGAGTTCATTAAACTCGATTTCTTCCACCTCTTCAGAGTCGTCTTTCAGAGCGGCGGACTTGCTCCGTTCTCGCTCGCAAGTACATAAATAATTTCTTTCAAGAACTTTTGTCTTTTTCTTGGGCAATACAACCTTAACCGTGATGGCTTTTTCTTTTGGTGGCTGAGCAGGTAAGAGACTTTGCCGTTTCGCAGAAGATCGCGCGGGCGTCCTTGGCTCCGGAGTTTGAGAATCCTTCCTGACATCAATTGGTTTCCGTGTCTCCACTTTCAGTTGAGGAATTTGGCCACGAATCGTAGCGCATTCTGTCGGAGATGAGTAACTGGTGCCAACAACTTCCAAGTGTTTGAAGTTCCACTGACAAATAGCCATTTTGGGTCATCGGCAGAGCGCGACGAGTTCAATTCAACTGCAAAGTTACTAAGTCAAAACAATGTATGTAATCAGTCATCTTTCCGTGTTTCTGTTGTTGCTGTATTGCATGACCGATCGATATTAGCTGATATTAGTTCATCAGGTCAGCAATCTTCGTCATCAGCCCCTCTTGATCTCAAGCGCTTCACTCTACACTGAATACATACAAGGCAAACATGGTACTTAAGATGTCAAACAAACGTAAAAATAAAAGTTTAATCAATCTTCAATGCCGCCTTAAGTGAATTTCTGCATTCATTTGAATCACAATGGGCAAAATTGCTCGCGCAAATAATTAACTGTTCGTTAATGACCCGAGGGAGAAAACGTGACGCGCAAATGAAAACCGAATCCTTCGGTAGCCCAGAGATCGTGCCGTGGTGCAGAAGAATTGAGTGCTTGCAAGACCTTGTAAAATTTAATCCATGAGCGAAGTCGACAGGTAAACTATCAGTTTTATATCTTTTAAAAACAGCTAGCTGTGTCTTCGGTGTTACATCAAACTACGTCATGTAAAATCTTTCCAAATATTCCACCCTATCCGCACCGTTTTCCTTGTAGCCCTGAGGAAGAAATATACACTGAATATAGACCGAGCAAAGGTAATTCCAAATCAGCTACATGTCACATGGCTTCCACTGGAACCCACACACACATAAAGCTACAGCTATCACGCAAAAGTAAAAGCAATCGTGAAAAAAATCCAGTTTTAATTGGGGAGGAAATGGAGCGTGACACGAACGAAGTTATTGTAATATTAATGTTAATTCTTATGTAGATTTTTATTTTGCTGACCAAAAATCATATATCTCTAAACATTTTGATGGTTTATCTTTAAAAAAGAAATACGCAAGAACTAATGTATTTAAGTATAGTTATTTTAATAGAATAGTCGATTCCTGGAATCAATTGCCTAGGGACATTAGGGATGAAACTAGAGTTACATCTTTTAAGTCGAAGGTTAAGGATTTTTTAATGAAATGATATTGCAAGGGCTTGGAAGGGATTTAATTTAATGGATGGATTAGATTAGATTTAATGGTATATCATTTATATATTTCATTATTAAATTAATTTATCTTTGTTTAAATTTTGTGATACAGCAGTTCATCAAATCAGCTCAAAAATAACCGTTGTAGCATTTTCGGTGTAAGCGCTTCGTTGGAAAAAAATAGAAGGACTAAGGCTCGAAACTTCAGCTCTCCAAGTTTGTAAGAGCGATAAATACATCTTAATTGACTTCAAGTTGATAATTACTATGTAATTGTTTCACTTGCGAACACACACCATAACAAAACACAACAGCGAGTGGTACGTAGACATTTTTCTTTAGCCGGTTGAAACAAAAAGAAATAAATTAGTCCGAGTATTGTCCAAGCGTGGAGGCACTACGCCCTCAGGGGTAGATCAAGCATTTTTCGATGGACCCGGCCAATTTTTCAATAAACCCTAGCCTGCGTAGACGGTGTTAAACGGGGAAGGGGAACTTCTTCTTGTTCTTTTTGTTCTTCTTCTTGTTCTTGTTCTTCTTCTCCACGTTTTTTGCCTTCCTATTCTTCCCCGTGTACGCCTGCAACGCAGGCTAAATGGACTTCGCATGCCCCCCAAAATGCTGTAATTTTAGAATAGGAACCTGATATTGAAAACGGCCAGAAATGCTGGCAATGCCACAAAGAAAACAATTTAATAAGGTACTTGCCCAGAGTTTCTGCCTTTCGTATTTTGTAAGTATGCTTCTTCAAAAGAGGCGAGTGGCTAGCCAGATTTATCACTTCTGAATCCGTCCCTGGCCCTCATAATTAGCGCGCTGGACCACGAGGCCCTCTGGGCTGTGTTCCTAAGAAGCAACGTGGCCGAGTGGTTTAGGGCTACTACTAGCGGGATTTGTTTCGGGGTAGTCCCGAGTTCAAATCCTCGGTCACGCTTTGTAAATAGCCCAACTAGTCTGAGTCCTGCCAGCTGGGATTTTGTTACGTTTATTTGAAATATTTGTTTCTTTGTTTCGGTGGCATGCCTGCTAATGAATAGCCAACAGGCCCCAGTTATACGGTCAAGGGAACCCGAGACAAACCTTCCCCCGATTCAACTTTATCGAGCGTTAATATGTGAAAACGTAGTCCCTGTAGGCCGAGTCAAAGTCGACTTCGCATGATATTATTCACAACCTTTTTTTGCATAATTATTAACTGTACAAATATCCCTCTTTCTTTATGTTTCCCTAGGTCATTCGATCACAGTGGGTTTTGCGGAGTTAATTTTCACTTCTTTGATACAAATTTCTGCTTTAAATCCTAAATCTAAGCACTACGTGACACTCGCCACACCGAAAGTTTTCCTGGTTAGGCAAGCCAAAGCGCTTATTTGAAGAAACGTTGCGCCCCTTCCCAGGGTTACCCTACCTGCCGAGGTGACAGAACTCTCCCACCCGAGTTGTCTCCGTTCCCCCAAGCCGGACGTGTTCGCGATCCTTATGTAAACTGGCTGGTTGGCTGAATTTTGCGTATTAAAGCTGAAAGTTACTCCGGCCAGGATAACTCGAGGGGAGGGTTGTCTCGGGTACCCGAGTGGGGCCTTTTAAGAGGGCTTTTACTTCCCCCCCCCCTCTTGAATGACATGGTAGTCCATCAATTGGTTACCCTCAGCATTAAATTCTCCGTGCTACAGAAACTGGGAGTATGGGTCACGCTGGGCTAGACTGAAGAAGACTTTACATGTAGTCGAAAAAGATGAGCTCTAAGTTATCTTCCCCAGCTTCTGACGGCGAGTTCGGTCTAACAAATTATTGGGTCTAGTTAGAAGCACAGTTGATCGGCAAGCAAGCCGATTCGATTAGCTCTTATTATATCCAACTGCACTTCATAGAGTATGAATAACGCCCAAAACGAGTACAGATACCACGAGATATTTGTACTCCAGAGGACCGGTTAGAAATTCGCCCACACGGACATAGAGATTACCCCATGGAAAATGCGCGCGTACGATTTTTATTCACGAGTTGAGTAGTATTTTAGAAAACAAACGAGTGAGCGCAGCGAACGAGTGAGTTTTCTGATAAAACTCAAATCATGAATAAAAAATCGTACAAAGCATTTTCCAAGGTGTAATTTGTTTATTTTATAGATACTGAGATTGTTGAAAAGCCAATTTTTGTCAATCTTACGCATCGTGTTTAGGGAACCCATTCAACTGCAATGTATGTGTGTAAAACTAGAATAACTAAAACATCAGTTTCCCTTTCAAAATCAAATATTTAATGAAGCTAGTAACAAAAGAAATAGAACGTCAGTTAATACTTTCACAACTTTTATAAACATTTTTCAGTTGAAAAAAACCTGACTGAGGCTTACAAGTCAAATCGAAATCGCGATGCGATGTTGCTCACTAGAGCTTTCGTCGTTCGCGTTTGTGATTGGACGAACGACGTGTTTGCATCGTTCACGTTTCCGATTGGCTAATGCATTTTACGTATCATTTTTACGTAATCTTTTTTTTGGTGAGGAAATCTCAGTATCTACGATATAAATAACAATTCGCGGCGTATTGGATAATAAATCTCTTATAAGATGTTTTGTTGTGTAAAATCACTGAGAATTTTTACTCGTTGTTTGTAACGAACGTCTGTTCATTTTCGCGGGAATTTACCAGGGCTTTGTAAACAAAATTTGATTGGTCCACGTCAGGGAATGCCCCACAAGATTGCGCAGGCGCTATCTTTGTTATTTCTTTCAAAGTCAAGATGGCTGAAAGGGTCGGTGTAGTTTTATTATTTCTTGTGGCTTTTATATCTGTTTGCAGTTTTGCCAATAAAGTTGATGAAGAGGAAACTTGTAGACGATATGCTGGTGGCCAAGTTTATCCAGAGAAAACAACGATTTCTGAGCATGCGGTTCACTGGAGCAAAGCTCAAAGTAAGTTCAGTTTAGTCTCGATAAAATTTGTTTGAAAACGTGCTTGTTACCACGCGTGTTCATACAAATTAAAACAATTCCTATAATCCCTGTTATTGTCATATACAACGCGATATATTTTTCGAAAATATTGTCTGCAGGCTGAAGAATTGGCGGTTTCCCATTAAATCAGGCTCGAAGATTGTAATGAAATGATTTGCCGTTCACATAATTTGTGCGATCTTGCGATCGCTGATTTGCGTCTTCGAAAATAGTAGGAGATTACAGACACAAAGATTTCAAAGCCAACATTTTTGTTTATTCCGTTTTTAAGAAGTACTTAACAATCAAAGCTTACTATGGAGTGTTGATGTTCGCTTTTATTTGCAAACCAGTGAATCGGAACGCATCGCGTTGAATATATTTTTACCCAAACCTTTTGTTTGTGTCTTTGGTTGGCCAAACGCTCGGTCTGATTTCGGAGTTAGACGTGATTTCGATTACACTTTAGTGGTCGATCAACCCAAAATCAAAATAAACGGGAAAACCTCTGTAAATAGTTTTAAATCTAAGTTGGTTGATAGTTTTTAATATTTTATTTTATTAGTTTTATTTAGTTACATTTTCAACATTTATTTCAGCTTTTAACGGTTGGTGTGATATCTGTAGATTTTTACCGACCAAATTAACTGTAGATGTAGATGTAGACTTGTGGCTGAATCATCGAAGACTTTTTTGTAACTTCCGTGATTGCAATATCGAGAAAGCTGTAGAAGTACAATGTACATCATACTACGTTCCGCTTTTTAGGCCTTGAGGGGTCTCGGTTTTTTAGTGCAGTCTATTGTAGGCAAACTGTGGACTGTTTTCAGCTCTCTAGAAAATGATGGAGGAACATATAGGCATAATGTACTTCTATTGAAGCGGCAGCATTTGAGAATTACTAATTTTTACTATTTTTAGACTCAGTCAGTCAGATTATTAACCTCTTCGTGTAATAATTTTATATGTCAGTGATGTGGCAAATTAGCCTACCCTTGAAGATGGAGTACAAAGTGTTTTTATTTTTTTCTATTTTTTACTTATTTTTTTGGTGAGTACAAGTCACTAAAGGCTGTTTTTCACTAGCATATAAGCCAACACATGTAGGTGCAGTAAGATGCTGATAATTAGTACCTTTTGTTGGAAATTTTCCAATCAAAACGCTATCAAAACTATCAACAATTTACTGCTTCTGTAGATGTTGGTTTATGCTTATGCTTACGCACTAGTGAAAACCAGGTCAGGGCATACAGAAAGTTCTAAGTTTACATGTGCATTACATTGTACTGGTGCAGTACGAATGGACAGTTTCATAGTTTCTGGATCTGATGCCTTGGTCAGAGCAGACACAGTAATTATCACTGTAAATTAGAACCAGAAACTTTGGTTAAGAGGGTATATTTTAATTTACTAATAGATTTATAATGAGATCTAAAAAACAGAAAAATAGAACTGCCGTAAGATCTAATGGTAATCGAACATTCTCTGTACAGTCTCCAAGCCAGCACCACATTGGGAAGGGACAGCTGTAGTAAAAGGAGAGTTTAAGGAGCTGAAGATAACTGATTTTAAAGGTTAGCTTTCAACAAAAGGTGATAAAAATATTTAGCATATTAATTTATTTGTTTCAATAATGAAAGCTAAGATTGCAGTCAAATGTTTGCTGTCGTGTTCAGTGTAAGAAGGCAATTCACAGTACGTTGTTTTAGGCAACATACTGTGAACTGCCTTCTGAAATTAACTCTCTCACTCCTGTGGGGAAAACAACTGTGTAATCAGCTGTGTAATTTTTGATAGTGAAATTATTTTTTCTTTTTTGTTTCTTTCAATCATGAATGCAAATGTAACTGATTTCATGTCTCTATTTGTTCTATTACAGGGAAATATCTTGTGTTCTTTTTCTATCCTCTTGACTTGTAAGTATTCTTTCTAGTGGTTTCCTAGTATTGTAGCAACAGACAGAATAACAGTCAGGGATGTTTTTGTTAATGGACAAGTTAACTCCAGTGTGAAGTGGATAGGGGATAATTTACTGTAGGTGGTAAAATTGATGGCTGCCAGTACATTTTGACAGGGCTCCTTTGACACTTTTATAGATAGATAGGGAATTAAATAATGAGGTACGCCAGGCACTTTCCATAAGAGCGAGGAGAGGGTCCTGTATGAAAAGGTCAGGTATTGTTGTTGTCTTACCTAGGGGTGCAAGTCAATGATTTTGGTGTAACTGAGCCTGGTGTTGAGGATGAAACATCACTATTTTTAGCTGTGAGAGTAGCTCTCTCGCTTTCTCTACAAGCAGCTAATAATCAAGCCTATTCTGCTCTAAGTAGTGTCTTTTAGGGGTCAAATACAGCTCATGGCATGCCCAGATTGGTCTGCTATAGGGGTTAAACTCAGGCATTTTAACTGCAGTGAGACACTACTCGGTGTGCTACCATCCAGGCATGAGAACTGAGTGCCTATCCACTCAGGAGTATAAATTTAAATGAGAATCATTAACTGTTTGGAAAACAACCTGGGCCTGATGAGATACTTGGGAGTGGTCTGCAATGAACCAGCCTCCTATCCGGGGTGAGTTGGGATAGCAATACTCCTGCCTGCGGTATAATAAAGGAAAGGTTACTCCTAACCGATACTGAAAAATCCACCTCTGAGGGGAGGTTGAATAAAGTATGAAACTATGTGTGTGCTCTTGATGTTGATTGACTCATCTCCAAAAAACTAAACTTAGTATACATGTTTCTACAGTTACTATGCCTTCTCAGTCAATACTTTTGTTTGTAAACTTGCTTTTGTCTTTCTGTGTTCTGCAGTACTTTTGTCTGTCCAACGGAGATCATTGCCTTCAGTGACAGAATTGAAGAGTTCCGTGCAATTAACACTGAGGTGGTTGGCTGCTCAGTAGATTCAGTTTTTACCCATTTGGCATGGTAAGTATGTTGTAGGTAAAGTTTAAATTCAGATAAAAATTATTTTAAGTTAACCTAGTTTGATTCTCAATTTACTTTGTCTTCTAACCCTTATGATTCATATAATCAATGAATAAGTAGGATTTAGAGACAAAGGAATTTAATTTTTACCTAAATTTAATTTTTACCTGCAACAAGTACATCTGGATAACATTTTACATTGTTACTAGTTATGTTGGCCATATCAAAATGTTTGTTGACTTCTTCCAACTCTAGGATTAACACCCCAAGAAAGGAGGGAGGTCTAGGAAGGCTCAAGTATCCCCTGTTATCAGACTTGAACCACCAAATAGCTAAAGATTATGGAGTACTTCTTGAAAATGAAGGACATACCTTAAGGTGAGGAGAGCTGTTTGGGTCATGTGAATGTATTTTGTCGTCTTTTGATTTTTACTTACTTTACTCCTCATTGTTGTGGAAGGTCATGGTTGCCACAGAGTTCTTTGGTATAACTGTAGGTGGCTTTGTTGTTAAGGTGGTTGTCGCTTTGTTAAAGGAGCTCAGTAACAGTATTTTGAGTTACTTTGGCCATGTATGGAATTCCTTTTAAATTAAAGGAAACCTGAAAAGTTTAGTACGAGGGAAAAACACCAAAGAGATAGTAATAAAGCATAAATGAACAAGGATGATTAAGGATGGAAAAAATTTAGGCTTAATGATGATCATTCCTCACTTTCTGTTTCATCTACAACCGCAGTTCATATATGAATTATTTCATATAAACTTTACATCACTTAACTTTTTAAGATGCGCAAACCTGTAATGTAGCACCTTTAAGAATCAGACAAATACATTTACTTTTCTCCTTGTGGAGTAGTCAGCCAAAATATCATTATGCAATTTGGGTTTTGAGATGGCTTTTTTTGACTACTCCAAAATAATCGGTATCTCTTCACACTGCATTCATACTAAGGCTATATCATCTTTATTCTCCATGCAATTACAAGTGCACTATGAAATGTTTTCATGTCAGGTCTGGTCTGCATCTCATATATTAGATATACACTGTATTTCTGTACCGTGAGATTGTTACTAGTTTCTAAAATTGTCTTGAAATTATTAACTTAATTTATTTTCCTATGATTATCTTTCAGAGGTCTTTTTATTATTGATGACAAAGGTATTCTCCGTCAAATTACTATGAATGACCTGCCGGTAAGTGGTATTTGGTGTACACCATAGTTAGTAGAGGAGACTAACTCTACTAACTATGTGTGCACTTGCTGTTTGTAGCCTATTAATGTATGATAATGAGGTTTACTAAATTTCTGTCAAGCCTGGTACCAACCTTAAGAAGTAACCTCTTGTAGTTTTATGCTGTGGAGGCGCTTCACTTGAACATACACAAACATCAGCTCTGAATATTGGAAAGGCACAGAATAACTTTCTGCCCACAGGATTTTGAGCCCTTGTTATGAATAAAGTACTCTTTGGGTAAGATATTGCAAAGAATGTAAGGTCTCAGTGCTTTTGCCATCAGGAAACTCTGCAGTTGTGGACCACTTATATTGTTGAAACTCCTATAAGCAACCGCCGAAAATGTCAAGCCTTGGTGCTTGCTTGTAGAAGGTAGTCACTTACAAGAGCTTGGACCATAGTAGCTCAAAATTTTGCTTCTTTAGCATATGGTAACAGCCGAGAGTTTATTCATCAAATTTGGTCTCTATTATCTGTCAAGTTATCGCTTACTGGAGTTGAAAAACAAAAGACAATTTCAAACTTTTAGCTCTAAAAGTGGTCACGGTCGGTTACAAGAGGTTTTACTGAGTTTATAGTGAGTCACAACTGGAGGTTCGCCTGTATCTCTTGCAACATTAATACATGTACAATAGCACTGTAAATGGTTGAAGTCAATTTGTGTCAAGCATGATGCCTTCTCTGAGCCACGTCATGTGCTAATTTGCAGAATGGAAATAAGGACGCAAGGAACAATCGCCTTTTGAACGCAGAAACGTTTGCTTAAACATTTCCACTCACTTCTGTTTGCAGGTGGGCCGATCAGTTGACGAGACTCTCCGTTTAGTGCAGGCCTTTCAGTATACTGACAAGCATGGTGAAGTTTGTCCGGCTGGGTGGAAGCCTGGTAAAGAGACAATCATACCTGACCCTACAGAAAAGAAGAAGTACTTTGCTAAACAGACCGAGGATGAACAAGACCAACAAACAGAAACAAAATAATAATATTGAAAAATAAAATATTCCAGAGTTGTCATAAGAAATGTAGCTGAGCTATCATGTCCAGACGATAAGGCCCCCCCCCAAAAAAAATTAGCCAAGTTATTGTTTGAGTTCAAAATGATTTAGCTCATTCAACATATTCAAAGGACACTAAGCCTTAGTAACTGGTGAAATTTGTGTCCTTGTGGTTTGAGAGTTGATGCTGCTTTTACATTCATCTGTACATGTAAAATGTATGGTTTTTCACATGAATTAAATATCCACCGCCGTTTTGCTCTTCACTTATTTGGTAGTACTAGTTTGCTAAGCGGTGTCATCTCTTGAGTCTCACTAGACACCAAGAAATTCCAGTAAAATCTTAGTAGAACTTGAAGCTCTTGAGAACTACTTATTGAAAATTCAGTGAGGAGTCAAACTTTTTTAATTACAAATAAAGAAACTGAAAAGTAATAGTGTAATGCACTCCTAAGAGAAAACATGGCAGAAAGTGAAAAGGGACCATACTGATGGAACAAAAACACAGTTGCAGTAGCAAACCTCTCTAAATATGATAATTTATGTTACTGCAGACGTGGCTGTATTTCTGTGGTGAAAGGCAGAAATCGGGCAGCACGGGGTGTGATGGTTAAGTTGCGAAATGCGGAGCAGTCTAGGTTTTTGAGTGTAAGAGCTGAGTGCGAATGACCCATAATTCCGCCCTTACGGAATTCCGCTGTACACGAAGCAGGTTCAACCTGTTCCCTCGTTTTTCTCGCTCGCCTTCTTTTCGCTCGTCACCAGCTACCGATAGCCTTGAACAAGCTAAAGCGGGTTTGACCTGGAATGACCGCTGTCAAAAAGGTTAATTCTGGAAAGAAACGCATGATTTGGAAAGGTTATCAAACTAAAGGCTTGTAAAAGGCAACAATTCTTAGCCGGCTTTTCACCAGGTAATTCACTACCTGTGAAAACCCCTGTCCAAGCGTTAAAGGTCAAACTCGGTTCTAGGGCTCGAACACTGTAGCCAAAAAGGGATTTCAATGGGCAGCGAAAAGTACTTCTCTTAGGCGTTTAGAAGTTGTAATTTCGGATAAATAGAAAGGATGGTAAAATTTCTTCTCAGTGACGCGTAACATGGTTATATTAAGATCTAGCTCAGTTGAGCTGTATTAAAACAATATATTGTAGTTTCCAAGCGTGCCACTCAAACACACCAATGTCAATAAGCAAACTACTGAATCAAAACGACGGCCGTTTCACGAAATGATAAAGCGGTGAACTTGGCCATATAGTTGAGTGCATTAAAAGTTCTTTTGAACTGATAGCCTTTCCTGTTTTTGCTAACGGCTCAATGATTATTATGATTACATATGTCTTTTATATTTTCCTTTTCAACCTGTAATGTACTGGACGGATATAAGAGTTTATTCTAACGGTTGGATTTATTTGCTTATGCCGTTTGAGAGTGGAAAAACTGAAAAGCGAAGCGGATAAGCCGTTTGAAGGGATAAGCAAAGCGGTTTCTAAACGTATAAGCCATTCACGGCCGGATAACGCGAACGGCTATCGAACGGAAGATTTTTGTGAACGGATGTCCGTTCGAACGGCTGACGATCTTTTGTGAACGCGTGGCTCGGATTGCGCTGAAGATTTTGGCATGTACTAAAACACGAAACAACGAAACGAAACGACTGAATTGAATTAGTACTGTCAAAGCATTGTATGAGCATTGTATAAGCACTGAAATATCTGAACTAAACTTATTTGTGGACCGAAATATTGGTAAACTTTAATGGAGAACAGTGTGGTGTAAAGGTAAGCTACACAAAAGTTCTATTTAAGAATCAGTTTGTCTGCTTATGTTCCAATCTTCTAGGAATAATGTTTAAATGTCATCGCTTCTGCATGCATTGCGTGCCGCTTTTTTGCGTGGTATCATGGGAATGACGTTGCTTTTTTTTCCTATGAAAAGAGATTGCGTGACTGTGCAGCCGCTGTTTGCGGACAAGCTTTTCTGGGTTACAACTTGCTCGCTTCTTTGAATCAATCATTCTGCTGAGGACATAAATCGCAGGAAATGGTAAGTGTTTTTTTCAAAGGTAAATTCTGGAAATGACTATTTTAAGTTGGTAGGAACTTCTATCATCATTCCTCGGCCTGAAACGTCTGTAGCGCACTGGCACTACCTTTTTTGTTCAAGATGAAAGAAGCTTTGCACACTGTGGGAAAAAGAAGCTTTGCATACTGTGGGAAAAAGAAGCTTTGCACACTGTGGGAAAAAGAAGCTTTGCACACTGTGGGAAAATCATTCCCTCATCAGCAAATTCAGCCGTAACTTTTGGCTTTTGTTTGCAATTTGCACGCTATCTTATATTTACTCGTACAAGACCATTGCATGACCACGCATGACTTAGCAGTTTTACTTTCAAATTTTAATATCGTGTAACATTTGCACGGAAGATACCAGATCTCGAACATATGATCACATATCTGTTACTTCGACGGGCAAAGTGATGTAGCCATATACTTGAACGTACTTTAGCTTTCTTCATCTAGGAAAACCTAGGTTTGTATTATTCATGCTGTTTGTATTTTGACTAAAACAGCTGGCTACTAGTGATCTCATTTGCATGTCACTGAATAGAGGTGACCAAGGTGGCTTGCTCTGAAAAATCTCTCTGATGTTCACGCAAACGAAAGTAAACTTTGATATAATTTTTTGCTTTCCGTGATCACATTGTTTTACTCCCTTCTTCAAATTTTATAAGCACGCATGTTGGAAAATTTCAACTGGACTGGACTACTTACTTAGCGGAGTTGAGTAGACTTTGCACTTGATTTATGGACGTCATAAAGAAAATTATTTATTCATGATTGTGATTGGGTTGTCCTTCATCAATTTCCGAAAAGAAAAGTAATAAAGACAATATATTTACTGTGACCGGTTTTTTTTTATTTTTTCTTGGATGTCATGTGTCAAGGCTGTAAAACTCTCAAATGGAGCACTGATGCCACTCATTGGCTTGGGGTAAGTGTTGTTCAATAAACTAAATGAAACCAAAACACACAAACATCTTAGCTCAGAGCCAGGCAACACGAGATGTTTCTAGCAATCTGCTGTAAGGCAATGTTGTTAAATGTTCTTTCGCGTTCTACCCCGGGGGAAGGGGGTATTTTCCCATATGAAAAGGTTTGGGATACTTATCAACTCGCTTTGGGGTATAAATCAAGGATTCTTGTCTCATCTTTGTACGGTGTTGATGACTAAACACCACTTTTTTTAGCTGCTAAAGTATCTTTTAGAGTGCACACGAAAAAGTATTTATGAAAAATACGCTCTTAAATATTTCCGTTTTTAAGTTCGATTTCCACGGGTATTTTGAGTCTTTCGGGCTCCTTTCCTGCACCCTAATCGTTTTAAGTGGTGTTTTCAAGGAGTGAAATTAAGCTTGAGTCACGCACAAATTGGTCTTCTTTAGTGGTGAAATTCAAATTTTCCAAGAGCATTCCGACCTTTTATGGGAGTAACCCTGGGCGGCGTTACATCACACTTGCTCAGGGTAGACCCGTGTTCAACATTGTGCGATTTTGCTGCGTCATGCAGCACTGACAGTTATACGTCCGATGACAATTTTGATCTTGTCCATTGATTCAACATAGTCACCGGGGCAACAAGGTGAAGAGAAACAGTGTGACAGTTGATTGAGGATTATTATGGAATTAACCATGATATAGCCTGCGTAGCCGGCGGGAGTGGGTACCCGCGCGAACTTCGTTCCCGAACGTGAGTGCAAAAAGCCGCTCAGGTCGCGAGAAGAATGGGGATGAGTCTAGTTGAATTCGCGGCTTCGCCGCAAAAAGTTTCGCGCTCGCACCCACTCCCGCCAGCTACGCAGGCTACCATGATATTCATCGTAATTTTTGTTACTTCATCTGTTCTTGTTTTTTGTCTGTTACGTGACATCTGTTATCAAAACGTTTCTTATTGACATCAATCACCCTCCTATATACCCAGTCTGGTAGTGTGCCCATGGGAAACTTTCAGTGGCGTAGCGTGCATTTTTCATGGAATAGTTACCAATAGAAAGGTAATGGAACGGCAAAGGCTCAACATCCCATAGGGAGGTTTTCTTCGGGAAACTATATTATTAGGGGCTCGAAAATGCTGTTTCCCATGTTTCCCAAGAAATATTTTCATACGGCATCGAAACATTGAAAAACGTTGAGTACTTAGTAAGTTTTGTACATTTGAGATAATTGTTAGTAGATCCAGGAGAGTCTAGAGACAATCAAACCAGCCAATTTAACTGTAAAGACGGCGCTTTTCACCAATAAATATCTGCCTGGATTTTTGAAAACAGTGTCAAAAAAGTCGCGTCCTGCGTTGAAGTGTTGTTTTTTTCGGCTGAGAAAGTGGACAATATAAAAATTAAAAGGAATGTCAGTCTTTTTTTTCCACCACTGTCTGATCTTCCTTTTCTTGCTCTTCTTTCTCTTTCTTTTCTTTCCTCGCTTGGACTGCATATGGGTGATCTGGTTCAATTTACTTGGCATGGTTCTCATAAATCTAGTCATATATAGTTACCTATTTTTTCTGCATTTTCGGAGGTACGCACGTGCATGCGTGAATTTATGACCGCTGCGCCTCTGAATGCCATACAGTTTTGTGATTACATTGCCAGGACAATTTTAGCATATGTTGCTGTGTCTTACAGGACGTGGAAGAGTTCAAAGGGCGTAGTAGGACAGGCAGTCAAACTCGCTGTGCAGTATGGGTACAGGCATCTTGACTGTGCTGCAATCTACATGAATGAGGCCGAAATTGGTGAAGCGTTACAAGAAATATTCAAAGAAGGAAAGGTGAAACGTGAAGATATCTTCATCACATCAAAGCTATGGTAAATAAAAGTATAAATTTTCGTCAGCATGTAACTGTTCTATAGTACACGGAGCCCATGGCTCCTGATACTTCGTTATTGTACAACTGTATGCCGTTAAGTCCAAAAAATGTACCACCGCAAAACTAGAGTAAATTTCTCGCCATATTTATACCGCAGGGCCAGTTCGTTCAAAGCCCGATTGATGCAGCGCAGCTAGGGTTAGCGAGAATTTTGATTTAATTTTTTTTTTTGGTGAGGTTTTCTGTTTACTTTGCTTGTCCTTTAATTTTAAGCTGGAGTAATCATAAACTGCACAAAACGTAAGCAGTCCTGAAAAACATTTTTATACAAGGAAAAATGAAAAACACGAAAAATCAATACTTCGGTGAAATTTTAATCCTAGGTTAGTGTTAATCGGCTTTCGAACAACTTAGCCCAGGAAAACTGTTTGATGCCATGTTGTAGTCCACTTAGTTAATGTACTAAGCTTGTACAACCCGATATTCGATCAAAAATTTAGTTTTCAGTAACTTATCAAAACAAAACTTGGATAATTGACTTATTTCATCCTCATTCGTTGTTGTTCAAAATCACCTCAGAGACTTGCCAAAATCCTGCAGAACGAGACCTTCCTGCACTAGGTAACAATGTATAGAAAGAGGTACAAGAACGGTACAAAAAAAGAACCCAGTTGCTAGCCATGAACTCTCTCTGGAATTCAGGCCTGGGTTGTTCAAGAGGTAGATAACGCTATCCACCGGATAAATCACTATCCAGTGGGTAGCGTAGCTTGTTTTGTTAACACTTATCCACTGGATAGCGATTTATCCTGTGGATAGCGTTATCCAGCCTTTGAAAAACTAGGGCCAGAGCATTAACCATTAAACTGAAGTTATCACTTCTGGAATTTTGTTTTCAGGTGCACTGCGCATGCCCCAGAAGATGTCCTGCCTGCATGTCAGAAAACACTGAATGATCTACAAACAGACTATCTAGATCTCTACCTGGTAAAATTCACTCTGTATTAATCCTGAGGCTTATCAAGATAAAGCTTCTCCTTCAGTTTTAAACTAAGTTCTTCTTTCGTGCAGAAAGTCTGTAGTTTTGCTCACTGAAAAAGAAATAAGCAGAACTAACCTTTTTATTTTACCATCTGTATATCATGTTCTGCCTTCTTTTTAATGACAGCTTTCCATGTCTCTCTAGCGAGCGGGTGGGGGAGGGAGGGAGAGGAGCATACATTTGGAGGCCCTTAATGTGGAATTCTTTATAACGTCAACTGATCGAAATGTCAGGTCCACCAAGTAATGCCACGTACACTACAATAAGACGTAATAATTACGTTTTCACAAGGACATATCTTATAAGTTATAGTTAGAGTAGTTTTCCTTTGAGAATCGAAAAATAATTGGTTTTACACTTAGTGTGTAACCAATTGGCTGAAACAACTCATCACGCCACCTTTTGATCCAATCAGGAGTAGAATCAAAATGAAACGTGAATCACTCGCACGCTTTTTCCCGCACTTTGAGTCAGCTGCGTAATTACTTCGACTTTTGATTGGTTCACTGTATCTTTGTGTCCCTTGTGATTGGTCAGAGTGATTACTATTTTACTTTTGGTTTGCGACACTTAAATGAAAACCGCTGCAACACAACCATAAAGTAATTAATAACTAAACGAATACTGGGTTCCTTTTTTTTCAGATCCATTTACCAATTTCCTTTGACAAAGATAAAAAAGAACCAGATCCTGCAAGAATTCTCGGGTACTCTGCTGAACGGATGGCTCAGACATGGAAGGTAAATGAAACCACCATTGTGTTAGCAGAAGTTAACGTGTGTAGTCAATTCCCTCCCGGGCAGAGGACTAGCACTCCCATATTACATGGTCGGGGATGCTCGAAAGGTGGATAATGCCATTTGTTTTGTTAACACTTATCTACTGGATAACGATTTATCTGATGGATAGCGTTATCCAGTCCTCGAACAACTGGGGCCACGGTTATGACACTGTAAATGATTTTGCTCTTTCTTTTTTGCCAGGCCTTGGAGCAACTCGTCGAGAAAGGTCTGTGTAAGGCCATTGGCATTTCAAATTACACCATCAAGAAAACAGAAGATCTTCTGAAAACTGCCAAAATAATGCCAGCTTGTAACCAAGGTCATTTTTTAAATTATTTTTATCGATTTGTTCAATCTTAGCTAAAAGTGGGGTTAGTCTTTAAAAGATCTTTTTAATTTTGCAGTGGAATGCCATCCGTATTTTCGCCAAGAAGAGTTGAAAAAGTACTGTGACAGCAAAGGTAATAATCTCGAAACTTTAAAATTTATATTTTGTAGTCAAAATGAAAATTTAACAGAGCCGTAATTAACACGTGTTTGCTCCATAATCCCTCTCTCTTGCGGATGCTTCAAGAGGTCTTTGAATGGGCAGCATTATCGTTAGGATTTCAATGGGGTACGTGGCGGCTTATTTTCTTCACGGTAACAAAAATCTAATCACCGTCCTAGGACTTTCTCTTTCGTGGCTAAAATGTTTTTACGGTTAACATTTTTTACGGCTAACGGCTAAATTTTTGGCCCGTTCTCGACTATTGAGCCCCTCTCTTTCGCGTTCCTGCTCTTCTGCTGAATTTTAACTGAATAGAAATTTCCCTTTTGAGGATAAGAAAGTAAAAAATTTATTTGTAGGGCGATGAAGGAAATGTGTCTTGCTTCCTTTAAAAATAAATAGCGCTGATTGGAGAAAAACAGCTTGCTAATAGTTCTTTTTATTCATAAGGCTAGTTCCGTGAGTGGGCATTAAGGAACCCGAAGTCATATCTTTAATTTGGACCACACTTTTTCTGTCAAGATGGTTGGATATTGGCCTCTTCTTTTTTTTTCGAGTTCAGGAGCTCAACTCCGTCTAGACACATTAACACACAAAAAAAGAACTTGGCCAATATCCAGGCAGTTAGCTTAGTCAATAACCGAAATATCTTATTTGATCTCAATGTCTTAATCTCAGGGATTGTAGTAGCAGGTTACTCTCCCCTTGGATCAAATGACAGACCAAAAGGGATGATTCGTAAGGATGATCCTGTAGTGTTGAATGAACCAGTTTTGAAGAAAATTGCCGACAAACACAACACCACTGTCGCACTGGTAAGCTAAAAGCTAAAAAAAAAAATGAAAAGTGTTTTCCAACAACAACAACTAGCTTTCTTTGCATGCCCATAAATGCATATACAGTGTTGCAAACGCTTTTATAAACTAAAACTAGAACATAGTGATTTTCCTACGTATATATAATAAGGTTATGATAGAGCAATCAAGTTGCGTTGGTTTGATTTGAAAGAGGAATATTGGGTAAATCAAAACAAGATGAAATGAAGTTTTCCACTTTTAGTCTTTCTTATTCAGCACTACTCCTTTGTTCTGATTAAACTAAAATAAACAATTTCTTATTTTATAATATCACAATTATCATTATCTAAATTCATTAAGTTCTACAGAGTCAGTGAAGGAAAGGTCACTGAGTCCAAATTCAGAAGCTTAAAGTTTCACCGTATTACTAGTCCCCATGCAATCTATAAAATAAGTTCAAATCCTTGAACTTTCTTGTTTTATAATGAAAAGCTAAAAAAATGCGGAACGCGTAAAGTCAGACATATATTACTCTTTACTGAAAGCTGTTTTGGTGACGTCAGTCGTTGCATATTGAAAACTTCAGTCGTCGTTTTTTCAAGAAATCATTGCAACTTGGGGTGTTTATTTTTCCTCCAGGTCGCTCTAGCCTGGGGAATCAAGCGTGGAATTTCAGTCCTGCCTAAAGCTGTCTCTGAAAATCACATCAAAGAGAATCTGGAAGCACTTAATGTCAAGCTAGACGACGAGGACATGGAGGCTATCAAGAACATTGGCGTCCGCCATAGATTCTTTTTGATGCACTGGCCTTACACCAACAGCAATCTGGAAGTTCCTAAAGATCTGTGGGATGGCGAAGAATAGCAAGAGATGAGATGGGATTCCAGCAACGAGCAAACAACGAATATAAGTCTAAATATTCACTTTAGGTTTTCATCTTGAATTGCTCTTTAGTTAGTCTGTCTAACTTCTTCATTACGTTCGTAAATATTTGTTCAAAACAAACGTAATAAAATTGGTGTCGTTAAGCGCTTAGACTGGCGATTCTTTGAGCACGTCAAGGGCCTTGGGCATCAACTTCGGGCCCTCAGATTCTGGAATTGTTACGATATTATTGTGAGCTGTGATTGGTCAGCTAATCCCTACAAAAGCGCGGTAAAAAGTATAAAAACGTTCGAGCCTAATGACCTATTATGTCGGCGCTATTGTCCTGCCCTCCCCGTCCCTACCTGACGTGATGTTATTTCACCGCGCGCCAGGTATATACGTAGCCCCTACATTTAATTGTTTTCATTTATATACGTTAGTTGGAAGAAACATTGTAACAGTAATACCTCTTCACTGCGACAATAGCCTCTCAATGCCGAGCTACGGATAAGTTATGGGAGAAAATCTTGCCCGGGCAATGAGTTGTGAAACGTCGCCGAAGGGGAGGAAGGTGAGAAAGCTTTTTGCCGACGGTGGTTGCTTCGCGAAAAGAGGAAACATGGCTTGAATAGGTTAATGGCGGTCCCTAAGGACTAACAGCGATCTGCAATGGCCAGAATAGGGTGGTGAGAATGTTTATCAATAGCGCGGTTTGAATTCGATCGTGACTATCCCAGCAGTGAAGCTAGTAGAGTGCCTTGCCCAAGAAACAGGGAAAACCATTAAATCCTTCGAGTGTCCCACGCCGATAGTTAAAATTCACACTGCTATGTACATTGCTGATATTGAAGATCCTGAAAACAAAACTGTCTGTTTACGTGGCAGTCTTGGTTCAGACAAATTTCATCCGCAGTAGCGATAGAAAAATTCTTCGACACCTCGACCGTACTCTCCAAAATATCATGATCATGTGGAAAAAAACTTGCTAATTAGATGCCGTTGATAAGTAATGGAGCTAGCCTCGCCACCAGGCTTATGTAAAAGAGAATCGCCCTCGGAAGAAGAAAATCCGAGGATGTTTCCATGTTAGCCCAACAAAAAATTGAATGGTTTCAAAAATAATATTTATTATTTGCCGGTCGGAGCCGTATCGTATCGGGAAACACTGTGCCCGAAACCCTACTCAAAACGAAGGTCCCAGTTTTTCCCCATAGTATAGGGACCGACCAAGGTCGGCAACTGAATGCGTTTATATTTTACTCTGCGGTTGGCTTTGAAAGCAACTCTTATGATGACCATGAATTTGCATTAAGCTTTTTAGCCGTGTTGAAATCGTCTCACTCCCATGCGAGCATGTGATCTGTAAAACAGTTCATATGTTTTGTAACACGAGGACGAGTAAGACTAGTGACGGTCGAAAGTTCTAACGAGCCAAGTCAATAGTCGAGTCGAAGAGTGGAGAAAACGTGTAAATTCGAGTATCCGAGACTAAAGTTCATTTTCAAAGAAAATAGGAGTCCAATGATCATTACAAGCCGTTTTAAATCTGGGGTATACGTTCTATTGACACGGGGGCACGAAAAGCGATACTCTTAGATTTTTAGTAGAATACATAAGGGCTGATTTTACCTGCACTGCGTAGGGAAATATTACTTTCAACAAGGTTGGTTTTTGGCCTAAACTGTCTGTTATATGACAAAAATTGATGTTAATGAAAAAGAAATTCATGGCTTGAAATAAAATTAATCAAAGAGACGCACACTTTCACAAAAAAATTCGAAAACGGCTTTATTTTCGCCTTTGTCTGACACGTCTTGTCTTTCTCTCTTGTCTTGAATGCTTACACAAGTTGTTTTACGGTGTAACAAATCTTAAAAAGTCGGTATACCACTAGGTTTTATGTAATAAAGTTTAATACCAATAGTACATTTTACTCCCTCGCCGACCCTTTAGTACTTGGTGTGATGCTAATTTTAGGATTACCTACTGCATTTGTTCCTTCATACACAAAGGTTAGAATAAAAAGTTCCATACTATTACAATAGATAAAATAGTGAATAAGTTTTAGGAAAGCTCAAATTCGTATTGAATCTGTGAAAAAATTAAATGTCTTCACATTTTTTGCTCAACAGATTATTACTGTCTTAATAGGAATTAACATGCACTCAGTGCCAGTTGCTTCACTCGTCATTGTTTTTACCGTTTACAATCAACAATTAACCATAAATATAAACTACTTTTGTCTCAATCGTTTTTACTTCGCATTTCCAGAAATGTTCTAGAATTTCCTCTGGCCTGCACATGAATGTTTGATGAAGCAATTTTTCAGTCTTCGTTATCCCAGTGGTCTTCAGGAATTTCGTCCGGTTTATACATCCATGTCTGAGCAAAATATCGTTGATGTATTCCTATGTTTTCAATCGCCTTCATGTCATCTTCGTCTAGTTTTATATGAAGTGCTTCAAAATTCTCTTTGATGTGATTTTCAGACACAGCTTTAGGCAGGACAGGAGTTCCACGCTTGATACCCCAAGCTAGAGCGACCTGTAAAAAGAACAGAAAGAGAGTTTAGAATTCAGAATCTAAGCCACAGCAACGGGTTTCAAACACCAAGAAAAAGATCTCAGTGTGGTTCGTTCTTCGTCAGTGCAACAACTAATTTTGTCTCCTTAAAACACCCAATGACACCTTTGTGATCAGTGGAAAATAAAGATAAACGAATGCACGCATTTACAAAACACCTAACGAGAGCTTGGTTGGTGGTATGCATAGACTCTTGTCCAACTAAGAATCTCTTTGGGGAAACGGGGACTGGTTAATAGCAGGTCTTGATACACGATATGTAAGTGTGTTTAGACGCCGTTGATCCTTACCAAAGCAGTGGAAATGTTATGTTTCTTCGCAATTTCCTTCAGCACTGGATTTTCTAACATGATCGGCTCTGTTGGCTTGTCAGGAAAGATGCTCTCTGGTCTGCAAGGAGATCCTAACGGCGTATAAGCTGTCACGACAATACCTTTAAAGGAAATCACCACTTGCATCATTGTCCACGTATTACACAACATAGGCGAAAAAAGAATACAACAGACACTGAACGAGAACCATCATAGAATTACATTGAGCTTCTGTTTGTACCTTTACTTTTGGAGAAAGTTATGAGCTGTTCCTGAGGCAAATAAGGATGAAGTTCCACTGTCAAATAAAGAACCGCAAACATGAACACTTATACATCATTCTATAGTTAGCTGACAAGTCGGCCACATTATATTTTTACTTTGCAGCGAATTCAACTCTCTGTTTCACTAAAGTTTTGAAACTGTTTATAATTTTAAACACTATATCTATGGTCAATATGATTGCAGATCATTATTTTATTGTTATACGGCTGCCGGCATCATTTTGAACATAATATCGAGGTAAACAAATCATGACGGAATAATAGAAACAAAAACCGTGGATCACGGATGGGGGCCTTGAGCAGGCCAAGAGAAATCTGGGCATCAGTCTCTCTTCTGCTCCATCAACTAGAAGCGAATTTTTTCACTGATGCTAGAAAACACAATTTGCAATACCCAAACTAAATAAAGCAATGGGGAATTAAATTGAGACGTCCTTCGTTCTTTTATATAGTAAGCGTTGTAGGTGAATATTATCTTTTTAGGTGAGCGTAACAGCGACGCCTTTGGAGCATAATAGTGAGATTTTTTGAGCAAAAGCAAACTGAACAGTGAAAAATTTGAGCATTATGCGTAAAGACCTGATTACTACGACGACAACGCAAAACGACAAAGCAGCAGTTTGATGTCAAGATCAAAAGATGAAGCACAAAGGGATCGGCAACTGTGAGACTGAAAAGCCACAGACTTTGGTCGAGACTCTCGATTACACAACTTGGGCACTAAAACATGTTTTATTTGTGCCGGATTGAACGCAAAGTTCTTACAATTTATGGTGAAGGAAAACAAAGGTCATCAGTTAGGATCCTAGCACGCCACAATCAGTTTGAAACCAGGAACATACCTTGATTACAAGCTGGCACTATCCTGGCAGTTTCCAGAAGAGCTTGAGTCTTCTTAATGGTGAAGTTTGAGATTCCAATGGCCTTGCAGAGACCGTTGTCAACAAGTTGTTCCATGGCCTGTAGTAAAGGAAGGTTTATAAGAAAGAACACCATCAATACAACTGGTTAAAAAATTGTTGAAGTCTAAAATAGCAATTCAACGATGCTTGCACTTCCAGATGTGTGTAAATCATTTCAGTTACAGATATATACCACACAACGGCGCTAATGAATTTTGAGTGAGGTTTGTGGCTCTTTATAAGGTGGTGAAATTTTCAAACACCAATACTAAGCTGCCTCATCCCTCTATTTTCTCGTAATTTAATTCGACCGCTGAACGCGCCCGCAAAACGAGAGACTTGACAATGTAGGGGGTGGGGACCGAAAAAAAAGAGGGGCTGTAGTTTGCAGCAGTTGTCATGTTTGACACAGATAGTGATTCGCACGTTTTCTTACACAGTTTTACAAAGTAAAACTATAAAAATTAAGAACACTTGGCGATAAATCACGAAAACTTTTAGCAACAAAAACAGCTTTAAATTTTTGGCGGGCCGTATACAGTCGAACCTCTCGTAAGTGACCACGCAAACTATCAAATGGAGGTGGTCGCTTAAGGGAGGTGGTCGCTTACGAGAGCTTAGACCTTAATAGAATATAACTGCCGAGACTCTGCGCCAGTCCTGATGCAGTGTTTTGTTCATGTAAAAGTCAATTTCGAGAAAAAAAATCCGATTCTTCCCTTTGAGAAATTTCCATTTCGTGTACTAGCCAGAAATACGATGTTACCACACCTTATTATCCATTCATCGCTCCATTATTTGTCAACTGGTCGCTTACAGGAGGTTAAAAACCAAGGAAAATTTCAGACTTTTAGCTATAAAAGTGGTCGCAGTCACTTACAAGGGGTGGTCGCTTACAAGTGGTTCAAAATATCGTGATTTGACTTGCAAACTTTTGGTATTTGGTCGCTTACGAGAGGTGATCGCAACCGGAGGTTCGACTGTAGTGGAATACGACCTGCTAAATTGAACAATCACAGCGCGCGTAGTTTACGTTATCACAAATGTCTGTTAGTCATGCCTCTCAAGATACTAAAGAAGTAAGGCGTGTCGTGGACAGGGAGCTGTTTTCTAGGTCTGCTTAATAGCCCTTTTCAAGGTTAGTTTTTTCCTGCATTTGCATTACAATTGAATCCAACGTGTGTACGAGGCAATTTCGGGCTAAAACGACAAAATAGCCCGAGATTGCCTCACTTACATGCTGGATTATATTGTCGGATGCAAATGAGTAAAGGGATAGTCCTAGGTGAGACCCAGTCTCGTTCCCATGGTCTCTCCAAAATGGCGGACACGGCGAGGACGCCTGTCCCGGCCGTGTCATTGGAGAGATAATGGGAAAAAGCTTTAGTTAGTACCTTCCAGGTACTTGCTATGCCTTCAGCGGAATACCCAATCACACCATCGGCAACGCATCTGGGAAAAAATGCGTTTTTCTTGAATGCCCAAGGCAGATGTATCTAGATACAAGCGAGAAAAAAATCATATTAACTCTTAATCCATCTAAAACTATAACACAAACAGCAGCAACAAACATTGTATTCCAGTTTTAAAATACGTTGGAACATGTTTATTACCGCAGTTTGTGTTATTTTGTTTAAGAATAAATCAGAAAAATCTTCCTGTCCTGCTAGAGCTGATAGAAAATTATAATCTTGAAGGAGAAGGGACAGAAACAAAAAAGTTGTTATTAACAATGTCGATATTCGTAGTGCAGTGAAAAACGTATCGGTTACGGTAAAATTAATTATAATTGCATTAATCTGAATATAATTTTGATCTGAGTTACAGTAGAAAGTATGTAATTACTTCAATGACAGCGAAAATATTGCACATAAAACGATACAACTGATACGTATGTCTTTTTACCAAGTACAAGTCCAAATAGTCTAACTGGAGATTTTTCAGTGTCTCTTTGCAAGCTGGCAACACATCCTCAGGCGCATGGCAGTTGCTCCTTCGGTAAAAATAAATTCAAGATAAACAGAGCTTTAACACATAAGTTGTGGTTACTACTAAACGGCGGTTACTACTAAACACTTCTTAAAGCCAAAGCTACTTTTCCAGTCACGTTACAGCCAAGACAGCAAAGGACCAATCAGAAGTCGCGGCATCAATATGCAACTGGTTGAGAGCGCGGGAAAAGTTAAGGTACCTTTTAAATTGCGTGGTTTTCATATAAGGAATTGTAACTTGAACAACTGAGTCATAAACCTTCAACTGATGGTAATTACGATGGCCGATTCCCTGTATAAGATGCGTAGTTCATGGTAGTTCAGTTGTATTTATCATCTTGAACTGGATACTTGCTTTGATGCATATTTAACCATGATTCCCTGCAAGCACGTCTTGGCCATTTTAATTAAAATATAAGTATGACTGAATTTATTAAAACCGTGTTAAGACTTTGCGCCAAAACAGCCATATGCACTTTGATTTCACAACTCGCAAAAGCCTAAAAAATGACTCTAAACCCTAAAAAATAGAGGGGCGGGCAAGAATTAAAAGGAAGATAAGAAAGTGGAGGTAAAAAAGAAATTCCTTTTAATTTTTGTATCATCTACTTTACAGACAAAAAAAGCGCTTTAATTAGTTAACACTGTAAATCCAGACATATATACAAATATATGAATGTATCTTATTATGATAACTATACAAATTCCTTATAAAGACTCCAGCGTGGCTTTATGCTACAGACAGAAAGCGCCGACAGTTCTACTCTCCAGGGTGGAGAGAGTCATTGTGGTAGTCGTTTGTATTTATGTCTACCGACACAAAACGACGGGAAAACTGCTCAGAAATATGTTGAGATATCTCTGGTTCTCAAGCCGACCTGGTTTCGACCCCTCGGATACCTCACTAGCACTACCGAATACCTACCAGAGTTTTGACGTGATGAAGACATCTTTCCTTTGCAAATTTCCTTCTCTAAAGACCTCCGCCAGGGCTTCGCCAATTTGTTCTTCATTTCCGTACAAATGCGCACCGTCAATGTGCCTGTACCCATACTGCAGTGCGAGCCTGACAGCTTTACGAAGCTCTCCCTCCGTAGCTAGCCAGGTTCTTATAAATGCCAAAAGTTAATCAAACTGATACTTGTCATAGTTAGCCTTTCATAGTTTTGTTTGTAACTCTTACGCATATATACCTGCGTATATACGGCGGTGGCTCTAAGGTAAACGTTTTGGTTGTTCAAGCCGGAGTATCACAACGATCCCTGTCCCCACGAATGAACGGGAACAGGGGGCGTTGCGTGACTGCAGGCTAAGCGGCTTCGAAGGACACCGAGCTCAGTGCAATCTTCCTACTGACTTTTCTGTGTCACGCTCAGTTACTAACTCACTAAGAATGATCTGTAACGCGTATGCGTACACGAAGTACTGGTCCAGTTCCCGCCTCGCGGGACACGTGACAGAGCTGGACAGCCATGTTGTAGTTTTCCATTGTCCCTGTTTAGCCAGTGAAATAAATAAGTTTGTTTTGCGGACTCTGTTGTGTATCCCCCTGTCATTACGGGATCGTGCAGCGGATCTTTCTGTCGCGGAACTGTCTGATTATTAGCAATTAAAATAAATACTTTAATTAAGAAAACTCCAATTCTTTGGGTTATACATGTAATATAATGTACCGAACAACAACTAAATCAGCTAGACTTACCCCAAAGCGATAGAAGGCATAAGTGCTCCAGTATTAAGCTTAACATCGGCAGCCGCCTAACCAAAGAAATCATGATTATATTACACACCATTTTACAAGTGAATATATGAGAGAACACATATTTGAACTGCGGGAAAAGATATGAAGACATGATATATTGATCATTGTTGTATACTGACGAGTTATTATTTCAATGATCGACTCGATCTGTTTCCAAGTCTTTAAATGTACCAGACCGAAACGCTAACCTCCCTCAATAGCAGCAGGCAATTGAATTCACAATGGATGAATCTGAAAAGGATCTTGAAAGATACAAAATCACTTGTAGGAAAGTATGATTATTTGCCATCTGCTCGCTTACCATTGATCCGTGGCACTGTAGTGTCTACCAGAAAGGAACAGCAAGTAACCGTCTTGTGATCTAGGAATATAATGCACTTGTGATCTTTGAGTGTGTAATCAAATAGTGAAATTTAATCGTAGCACTGAGTCATAACGAGTTAAGTTCGATACTTCTTAATTACGCGTATGCGAAACAATCAGTGTTAGAAATTAGGTCGAATGTTTTTATTTTCTTCATGGTAGTCGCAAATTGTAACGCAAGTTGTTATTGGCTACAGGTAATTACACTGTAGCCAATGGTAGCTCCTGTTGTTTTTCTATCCGGATTCATGGTTTGTCGCAACATGGAAGGCTTCATGCTGCTTCACAAGATTCGAACAAGATACACAAACCCTCAATAACATGTCGAAATATGAGCAAATTTTATGCGTGACAATCTGGGAGTTGGATGAACGAGCAGCAAAGTCAAATTTTGTTGCTCAAAAAGTAGGCCCGCTCGCTGTTATTCGCAACAATAAGCTGAGCACGCAAGATGAGAAACTCGAGACATCAGCCAAGTTGAGAGTTTTCGTATCGTACCTTTACTCCCGGGGGGGGGTACTCCCTTATATGGGCTATATAGGTATGTGCGGCCCCAAAGGATATGGTTTTTAAGCCCTTTTGGTCATAAATTGGGTACTGATTTTAGCCATTTTGCCGCCATTTTGGTCATAAATAGGGTATCGAGTTTTGCACCCTAGTCTTCAATTCGTTTTTTTTTTTTTAAGAAGAAGCTACTTCTTCATCGCACTCCCCTTCTCCCAATCGCGCTTTGCCTTCCTCTACCGCGTTTAACGCCTGCCACGCATGCTACGTAGATAAAGCCAGCAACAAAAGCTCTTCCCCTAATGATGTAAGAGTCAGATCATAAATAGGGTATCACATTTTTGGTCAGGTCATAAATAGGGTAGGGAAAATCACAGATTTTGATCATAAATAGGGTAAGGGTTTTGGGAAGCGGGCCACACACCCCTACCAAATTTTTCTGGGAGTACCCCTCCCCCGGGCCTTTACTAAAGCTGCGATATACGAGATACGGGTTTTTGCTTTTCGTACTTCGTCGACTTTAGAACACAGTGCAATATATTCATTTTGTTTTGCAGTGCACGTTAGGTGGACTGATGTATATTAGTAAAGAACCATCAAAATAACCTCTTGTTTAGTTATTATACACATGGATGTCAGTCGTTTGAGCTTAATATATTTTCGCATTGCTTCGATTTGAAAGATTTAAACCTGAACAAGCATTTCGAACGCTTAAGGAAGGACTTAATGTTTGCCCTGCAACTTATTGATCTGACCAAATGTGCCAAATGTATGTTCTTTACGCTTCGAAATCAGACAGCAGCGTCTTAAGAAAATAGCATTAATTTATAATAAAAAACAAAGCCCCGTATAGCAAGTCGAATGAGAACTGTACGGCTCGTAGAAAATATAGGGACACACTGCCGCAATAAACTGTTCAGAATAATAGAAAACAATATATTGATTCGAGAGCATTAATGTGTTCTAACCAGAAGCATAGAATGGAATTGATGGCTTTACGATAATTGTTTGGTAATACAACTCTCTGAATATGTTGACACCTGTGAACTGTTTTTGTCCAGGACGGTTCCGTCGTCTTCAGGAAGGTTTTTTGACAAGGGGGGACTAGAAAGGCGTACAAGCCCGGTGAATGGACAGCCTAGAACGAGTATGTCAAGATTGAAGTTGGCCATTTTGGTTTCATGTGTATGTCTTTCGTAAATGTTTTTGGCCTATCGGCTTTTGCTCGCAAGTTCAGGTGCAAGCTGGAAGAGTCTTATGGCTGTGGGCACGAATCGGTCACAACAGCACGGTCGGCTAGGTCAACGAATTGATACAAGACACCCTTGAAGACAAAGCCAGAAAGTGAGATTGTGTTAAGCAGTTGGGGATATTTAGCTCGTAGATATTTTCGACTCGCTTTCTCTCCTTGAGGAGTCCAATTTTAACTTGAAATAATTATGCAGAAGAGAATGCTTGAATGCAAAAATCTATTAGAAGAGACATATCTGCAGTCGTTTTGAAAAATTACTGCAATGCTGGTGAGATTAGCACAAACAATTACCTCTAAATACTATACACTTTTATCTCCTCTAAACTTGATTATAACAATTATTGTTATTTTACTTTTTTACACTACAGTTTGTAGTGACGTTAGTACTGTGTTGCACCAAGCTAAGGGGGTTCCTCCCTATAGTTGACTATTAAGGTGCACTTTTTCCAGACTGGAGGTATTATAAGACTAAACAGGACAGGGATTTCAAAAAAAAAAATCCATAAGCGAGCAAGCACACTTCAATCACGTGAAACTCTTTCTCTTTCGTGAGGGATACTAGCTTATGGAAAAATGCTATAAAGTTGATGCTAGAAACCTCCGTCAAAGATCTCCTCTCCTTGTTAAGACTGAAGTGGGCGCCGGCAGTGTTCATGTCACTAATACCGTGACTTGTACGTTATCAGTTGTCGGAAACTATTTTCAAGGAGTCGGTTAGGATAAAAAGAATGCATTGTAATCCGTTAACAATGTTAAAACAAGGAACTGTTGTTCGACAGTCAATCAGTCTTCGCCGTCCCAGTAATTTTCCGGAATTTCCTCTGGCTTGTACATCCACGTCTGCCTATGATATCGGTGATGTATTCCAATGTTTTCAATCGCCTTCATGTCATCTTCGTCTAGTATTATATGAAGTGCTTCAAGATTCTCTTTAATGTGATTTGCAGACACAGCCTTAGGCAGGACTGGAGTTTCACGCTTGATGCCCCAAGCTAGAGCGACCTGTACTCAGAACAGAAAGAGGCCATCAGAACTTGGACAAAAGTGAATTAAAATTTCACAGGCTTTTCAGGCGACGAAATTTTACTGATTTATATTTAGAATTAGATTATTCTATTACACTAATTAGATTACACTAATTAGATTATTCGTTCTCGATTTCCTTGAGTGATAGTTGACGAGGGCGCAGTACGCAGGTGAGCAAGCCATGTGAGGTCACCTTTGCGTTGGATCCGTCTCTGATTTCTTATTCTGCGAAAAGGCTCCCGGCCATTCGAGGAGTACAGCAAATTCGGTGAATTTAAATGCTTCCATTTATTAAAATCTGAGGGAATTGTCCTTGTTTATTTTGAGGGAATTGTCCTTGTTTATTTTGAGGGAATTGTCCTTGTTTATTTTGAGGGAATTGTTCTTGTTTATTTTGAGGGAATTGTCCTTGTTTATTTTGAGGGAATTGTCCTTGTTTATTTTGAGGGAATTGTCCTTGTTTATTTTGAGGGAATTGTTCTTGTTTATTTT
>OMLO01000112.1_pt1:0-22500 | contig 38831 bp, 29 predicted proteins | sample 1674811 | NCBI WGS metagenome assembly OMLO01 (sample SAMN06265003, study PRJEB25207) | coral metagenome | isolation source: Coral host | place: Mexico:La Bocana,Puerto Morelos, Mexico | collected 2008-11-13
GATGAGTGGGTCACCGTTTCGGTGGCCTATGAAACAGTATTGTATTAAACTCAATGCACTCAAAATTTGAGTAGTTTAACTTCAGATTTATATATATAAAAACGTTTGATAAAGCAAGGGCGGACAACTTCTGACGGTAAAAAAAAGGTTAAAAAGTTAAAAATTTAATAGAAAAACGTTTCGGTCTTAGACCTTCATCAGTTACCCAAGTAACTGATGAAGGTCGTCTAGAACTATTAGTTGTACATTGATCGGGTGAATCTGCCAGCTGCTCTAAAGGTTCATTGCAACGGCTTGTTATTACTGTGCAAGAATAAACCACGCGAACGACTTGCCTGGCACAAGAAAGGCAAGACAATTCAGGGAAATTCATTCCACGGTGTAAACAATGTCCTAGCTTTTCAACTTCGGCAGCCAAAACCACACTCTCTTGACCAGAAGCCCCAGTCAGTTCTTTGTTTTTTACTCTGTTAAAAACTGACACCACCGGCACTCTTTTCCCTTCAGGCGGATTTAATAACTTTTTACAGAAACAGCAAGTACGTTCCCGTTCGCCTTGTATTTCCCCTTACCGCAAAACCCACTATGAAGATTTAAAGTTGTATTGTACTGGTACATGGCCGCCCATTTGAAGGTCTTGGTCCAAATCTCCTTGTGACGTCAACTGGTGAAGCCACTTGTTTGACCTTCTAGAAGATCGTACAAGACTGCTGCATGTGTCGGAAACTTTCTTGCTTTCTTAGTATTCATGAAAATGTAATTAGAAAATTTAGTTTTTCAAGCGCCCCATGGATTCAGAGGAATCTGAATTGGAACGTTTCTGCAAAATAAAAGCAAGTGTAAGTGCTGTATAGAGGTAGAGGGATGTAAAGAGCCTTTAGACGTGGGCTTCTTTTCCAAGGTATACAGCCTTTTGCAAAAGTCCAGTGCTAACCCCGTATAGCTGTAGAAATGGAGTGTGTATGGCAGCTAATACCAAGGTTTTGCAAAATATCCAACAGAAGATATAAACCAACAGGTTCGGAAGACAATAAATGACTCCATCCCTCTTGTGTCGTGGTATTGAGGGTTTGCTGCTCACTTCTGACAGAAGGGCGAACTGATAGATGTAGTCATCTGGCTTGAAGTGTTGAGAACACACTGCAGAATGCTTAGTGGGCTCCCAATCTGCTGCCAAAGTGCTGACAAAGTCAACCATTTTTTTCTTCATTTTATCACCTCTGGTCTGGAATCGCCATAAAAAGGTATTGTGCACGAAAATGCCTCCTTTTGGATCTGCAGTGTTTGATGCAATTTCCAGCGACACAACGGTCTGGCATTCTCAAAACAACATGTAAACACACTCTCCTGTTCTCTTTGCTGCAAAAAATGGCTTCCCCAGTTTACGTCACAGACCTTACTCGGGCGCATTTTTCCTAGACTCGGCGTTGAACTAAAATGGCATGAATTTTGCTAACTTGAAAAATTCACAGAAAATTAAGTATAAATCCTAAGACAATAATTTTTCCACCAAAGTGAACAGAAACAAAAGGTCATTTGAGAGAGCTAGAAAAAAAATTGGGGGCTATGTGCACTTTAATAAAGAAAGTGTGCAAAATACAGGCAGCAATGACTTCCAGTTGAAGATAGAGATGATCCAGAAAAAGCTTTCTCCATCACCCTTTGAGAAGGGATATTGCCCTCTCTATTTTCTGGCGAAGTGAAGAAAGGACCCTGTCGAACCTTCTTTGATGGACAGTTAAATGGCCATCTCTGTAGGGTGTCACAAGCCACCTGGAGAAGGATAATATCAAACTTGTTAGCTCTACATAATCTCAAGTCTATGAATCTAGTTACTGGGAATGTGAATTTGTTGAGAAAGTCGAATGAATAGTGGATAGCTGTATCAATTGAGCATGGTTCATGTTGCTCATCAAACTTGATTGTATCTGCTAATATTTCCAAATTGTTTTTGATTATGTACAAGTGTTCCTGTTATATTTCGTTTGTGTTTGAATGGAATTTAATTGTTCCTGCTGAGCCAAGACACGCTGAGACTTTTCATTATCGAGAAGGTTTGCTGACCGCTGGAGTTTTTAAGTGTTCTTCTGGCAAGTTAAATAGAGGTCAGTCATGGGCTTGGCAATGAGAAGATCATGATGAAACTGCTGCCAGTCTTTTAAATAAAGTGCAGCTAACAATTTGTTGCCCCATTTCTTCATGTTTGTCTCTGAGGATGAAAGCAGGTGAATGTCATTCTTCCAGGAGTAAAACAGCATTTTTTTGGTGTAGTTGGTTAGGAAGTTCTTTACGTCCTCAATTACAGCTTGGGGCAAGGTGTTGAGCAGCGGTCTCTTAGTTTCCATGATCCCTTGGCAAAAGTCTGTGTTCTTCATAATGTTCTTTTAGTAAGGGAAATCGTGAATAGCTTATTCTGAAAAGACTTACAAACATATCCTTGCAGATCGGAGGACGGTCAAGGTAAAGGAAACTGGATCATGACCTTTGTTTCCTTTTCTTACCAATGATTTCACAATCTTTGCATACTTGAATGTTTGCCAGGATAACAAGATCGAGTTCTCCCTGCGACAGTTCCTGGTAGTTCTTTTAAGTTGGAAAGAACAGCTTCATTTGAAAACTGTTCACAACACTGGCCACCTTTTGTGCCATGAGAGCAACCGCATCCTTCTTGTAGAAGCTCTGTCACTTTAGCTATGATTTGGTCACTTTGAGCATGTCAAGCAGATCGCATTCAGCCATAATGAAGGTTTTTACTGTAAAAAATAGTTCCTGCAGGAGAGTAGTTATGACAGCGTATCGAACTGTCAAAGTGATTGATGTGATTGGCTGGTTTTGTGTTACCTGTCATAACTTGCATGCAAATTTATCGAGATCGGTGTAGTGACACGCAACCGAACTGAACTGACGGCAATGTGTTTGAGTCATATTCAAAAGTAAAGGTTAGCATAGGATACAACTTGAAAATTATCGGGAACTGTTAGGAAAAAATTGGGTATTTGTTTTGTAAAAAAGCTAGAAAAACGTCACCACAAATACTTAAGAAGTTTGCATTCGTTCTTGCTTTTCTTTCAAGTTCGCTTCAGCAAACTCAGTTACAAATGTTCTCTGCATTTCAAGTTTACTTTATTTAGCTTGCAGTGGTGAAATAAAGTGGTGACAGGAGCAGTTTTAATTATTGAAAGCACCATTTGAGATAAACAAAATGAATTTGAGATAAACAAAATGAATTATCAAGCCATTTGTGACTGCTCGTTCAAAGATTTCATGAGCCGTTTAAGCATCTAGATCACCTGTTCGAAATTCTTTTAAGACCTGTTCGAAATTTTTTATGAGCTGTTGAAACAGTTTCATTACTCCTTCGGAATGGTCTATGAGCCATTTGAATTGTTAGGCTACCTGTTTGCAATTTTTCTTGAGCTGTTTGAATGGCTAGGCTTCCTGTTCGGAATACTTAATCACACATTCAAATATGCATTGAAACCCAGTTGATCACCATTCATTTCATCTGTTAATGGAAAGTCGTCAAAGCGTGTTTTCGCTTGAAAGGTCACATATTTCCCTGGAATCTAGATACTTAACTTGAAGGGGAGATGTAGTTCTTTAAACTCCCTCAGAGACTGATACTAGCAATACTTATGCAAAGAGTGGCCGCATGCAGTCTGGGTACCACAATTAAAAAAAAGTTCAAGGTATTCCTAGGTTCTTCTGAGAGAGAATGTTTTGCAAATCAGCTGAAGGGGGATTCAATACCCCCTCAGTTAATATTAACCGCTGGATCTCAACATGAGTTGACACCTTGTTAAATGATAAGAATGAGATGAGGGATTACTTTCTACATAGGAAAATAACACAAAGTTGACAGATGCATAGTTATCACCAGCAGTCATAAGACCACAAATGTCCTACATGTAAGTCATGCGAGACAAACAGACAAAATTTACTGCCAACAACGCATGACTGTTTCTCCTTTTGTCTCTTTCTGTTTTCTTCCTAGTTTGCTCTAGTAAACTGTCACTTGTTAAAACATAATTGAGCTGATCAATAAGACACAGTTGTAGGTGATATTTCTTCTACACGTGTGGTGAATCTCAGTGGAGAGTAAAAATATAAACATGTGAAAAATACTTGGCATGACACTGGCCTTTGATGCTTTAACCATATTCTGTAAGCGAACATAGCTTACGGGATAAATTATGTTTTGCTATAATTGAAGTTACTGTTACTATAAGTTGAAACACAAATGTTTTCTACCAACTGAAGTAGCAACTGAAGTAGCACGCTTCCTATACTTCTATTGCTTTTTTCACTACTGAGATCTTTTGGATACATGTACTATGGTGTTTGAGATATTTCATTCCCCTACACTAAAGTAAAGCCAGTGTTGTTTAATTGAGATGTCACCAACGAACACAGTTATCTTAGAAAGGATGATCATCTACTGCCCTGATTGAGTAAATTGGCGTTGTAACAACATGTGTATCATGTCATTCGCTGTAATATTGAAAGCTATGCACATACAGTTTTATGGTATAACTTTGCCGTAGCAAAACAAAACTGTAGCCTTAAATGTTTTGCACCAAAATAAACCAAACGTTACCGACATGAAGATGACATCATGTCGAAAACTGTTGGTTTGTTCTAATATCAAGCTAAAATGACTATTGAAAGCTATCATAACGGTAACCCAAATGTTTTTCAGTTGAGTCATTTTAATCATGTAATTTCCCGTATCAAACATTTGAGCGACGCACAGAATAGTTGTAATCCTAATAGTGAGTGCTTATTTCCTGTTCTCGACTAGAAACATATAATCAAATGTAACATTTCAGGGAGTTAATCTTTAGTACCAGCGAAAATATGTCACTGCTAGTGGAGGGTTTTCCTGTGCCATTTCTCAGTTCCGGGGTGATGTAAGAAAACTTGCTGCTGACATGTTTTGGTTTCACTCGGGGTACTTTTGCTTTTACTGCCAGCACACTCTTACTGAGGTCGATAATTACTGGACTTGGGTACACCTCCTTTTCTTCAACAACAACATTGTTGCTCTTTAAATCATTGTGGATGAAGTTGCATCCATGAATGTGATCTGAAGCCACTGCCACTTCTTTTAACACTCAATTTCACACTTGGTTTTCAGTAAATGCCTTTTCTATAGTCTTTTCTTTGTACAATGTTAAACTTCTGTCATTTTGGCTGTGAAACTGGAAAACTAAGACTACAATGGATGGGCTATTGTAGCGTAACTCTGAACAGGAGGGGAATCCCAGGGTGGTCTCCCAATCGCTGAACAACATGTGCTTCATACACCACCTCTTTTCGAAGTTTCTCTATGCTTATATTGTTTCTTTCTTTGAACACCTTCAGTACTACTTGCAGCTCACGGAACCTGGCCAAATAACAGCTTCCAAAAGTTCTAGTGCCAATAGTCCCTTTTCCCTTGTCTCATTTTGTGCTGCCAACTTTGATTTCTTTCAAATCATTCTGGCCGCTGCTTGATTTTTCTGGGATAAGGGGGGTACATGTCTTCTTTTCCTTTGCCGTTTCCACATTTGTTGCCTTTGTTGTCACCTTTATTCCCTTTTCCACTGCAGCTGAAAGAATAACTCCCTCTAGTTAACAATTTCTTATCAATGTCTATACAAGGTTTCTTGTTTTGCCTGGATCTCATCTTTTAACACTGTCCCCATGCCAGTGTCACATTCTTCTTTTACTTCCAAGGCCTTCTTTTTTGCTGTCTTTTCTCTTGTTCTCTTCTCAGTTTCTTGTTGTCTCTGTCTCTCTACTCGTTTGGCTCCTCTGCTCTTTTACGCTTCTTGTTTGAGTCTATAAATTTTTATGGATAAACTGGCAGTAATGAACAGCTAGAAATGCTTCAGATTAGAAAAGAGTTGCAATGACTGACCGGAACTCCCACTTTGTCGAATAAACCCAACCAAAAAGGCGCATGAAGGCCAAGAAAAGATCAGGCAGTGCGCAAAGCTCTTTGTAACTTCCTGATAGTAAGATAATGTTAAACAAATGGGCATCGCCAATTGGGGGAAGGAACAAAAGAAGTTCCATATGACAGGAAATGCTACCTTTTTGAGTGTTAAATTTCCTGAGGGCAAGCATGGCCACAACTTACTTACATTGCGATTAATGTGGTAAAACCTTAAAAACATTTCAAGCACTTTTAAAACACTTCACAAACGACATGCAAGCAAACAGCTCCCAGAGGGGGCAGTCTTTAGGGACAGAAATTGAGAGGTCAGCCAGATTGCTCCCCAGACAATACAATTGCCCACGATAAAAGGCAAATACAAGGCATGGTTGGTTGGTCTTGACTGAGAGGATCAATGGAATTCACCATGAACAGCATAAAAAGTACCGGTAAGTTTACAATAGCAACATGGGGCTAAAAATTATTACTTTCCCCGGGCATAATAACGCTGGTAACCATAAGATTGACTCGCGGGGTGAACATTCAATAGCAACTAGTTTTCTTGCACAGCAGGCGCACATGCGTTACAGCAAAATTTTACTGAACTATTTGTAGTGTTCATAGATTGTGAAATACGTTTAACTAAAACCATGGGATAGTATGCAATTCGCAAGCTGCAATAAAAGTAAAATGGATATTTATTGTATAGATACGAGTGTTTCATTGGAAAATAAACCTTTCATGAAATTGAAACAAAAAGCTAGTGAGTATTTTATGTATATTTACAAGTGGGCATATTAAATGGAACCACTTCTCGCTTTTGCGCTGTGGCTTGGAGATACCAGTTTATTTCCTGGTGTTAAGATTAATATTTTTGCACCACCTGAAATATCCCCCACTGTACGTAGAGCCATAAAAATGTCTTTATGTTACTCTAGCAACCTATAATTAGGTTGGCCACTCATGTCATATAAACAGTAGCTGCATTGTTTTTAGTATGTCTTATGGCTTTCTTTTTTATTAATCCCATGATTCTTGTTTCCAATCCCCTCCGCCCCCAATTGAAATGAAAAGGGCAAAGAGCAAGTTAATGGCAAAGAAAAATGAATTGTTCTCTTACGTATATTTTACTGAAAAGGGCAAAGAGCAAGTTAATGGCAAAGTAAAACTAATTGTTTCCTTTGTGTATATTCTACCAAAAAGGGCAGAGAGCAAGTTAATGTGACAGCAAAATTAACTGTTTCCTTGGGTATAATCTACAGAAAAGGGCACAGATGGCATTGCCTGTTGTGCTGCCATTCAAATGTACATGTCATGTCCAGCCCATTTTACAATGTGCGACATAAGTTCTTTTGTGTGTTGATCCATGTTGCAGGATATTATTCACACATGCAGGGCCATTGCTAATGGTGTGTCTACTAGCTACGACTCCTATTCCACAACTGCCACATCCAATCATCTTCCTATCAAATGCACCTGTGATGGCATTCTAAATTCAGTCAGGCTTTTACATGAGTGCCAAAACTTTGTTTGAAGGGACAAGTAATGTGGGTGTAGTTCAAGCAGAAAGTCCAATGCTTCTTTCACACAAGTAAGTGTCATTCTGGGCATGAGATGCTAATCCATCATCAAAATACAACTGCTGATTGGTGAGGTCAGTGTAGACACACAGTACGTTCCAGCTACTGCTCCACATTCTCTCTTGTGTATGTACTGTTAGGCTAGGTTAGACATCTCCTTTCTTTTATTTTTCTCTGTTGACTAATGGGAGACAAAGTTAAGATGTTAAGAAAAGAAAACAATGATTTAAAGAGTCAACTGAATGATCTGAGAAAAGAATATATTTCAACTTCTCAAATCCAAGATGGTGGAACAGAAGGATTACCACAAAGCAGCAGCTACCGCTTAATTGAGTGCACAGGATGTCCAATTCCTCAGCGACAGCTACAACACTCTAGTGAAGTTAGAATCCAACTGGTCAAAAGCTCTGGATAATTTCTCTCGTAGGTTGGATTTACTGACAGTTCAAGTTGACAGAACTGACAAAGCTATTGACAAGATGCTCTTTAAATCTCATATAAATAACACCTTAAAAAACCTTCTCAAGCTCCAAAAGTTAGCCTTTGCTTTATCTATTTTTCTGATCAAAATCAACACAGGATTCCTTTTTTTATTGATGCTGGTGTTTTTCCATTAAATTGTTTGTATTAAGAACTTATAGCCTTATGTTTTAAATAAGACACAAAAATGCTCCTGGAAACATTCAAGATCTTTTTCAAAACATTTCTGATATTCATTCTTATAATACTTGATCCTCTGCCTCCAATAATTTTTACACACAATGTTCTAGACTCTCAATTCAAGTGAACTCATTTTCCAGAATCAGAACAAAACTTTGGAATGAAATGCCCATGTCTTCGAGAAAACATAAAAAAAAATAAAGCAAATACTTTTTGAAATTCTAGATATAGAGGACTGTTATATTGATCTGTCAGAGATCGCTCAAAAAGGAAAGATGGAGTTAGTTTCCTCTTGTATGTTATCATTAATACTCAATAATATTGTTTTAGTGTATCTGTAGTTTCTCATCATAACTGTTGTTAACTATTTGTAATTTTGTTACATGTAGTTTTTTTATTGTCTCTAGTCATTGTTGTCCATTTCAATCTCTTTAGTTCTCTTGTTGCCTTCACTTGTATTTAGTTGTACCTAGCTGTATGTTAATAATCCCTGTTAACATGACCTGCTTAGATTAGCTCAGCTATCCATGGGCATGTTGAAATTGTAATTTCTTAATTTGAAAACAAAATAAAATGAATGTAAATGTTGACAAGGCCCAAGTGGTTTTCCATGTAGACTGGTACAAGTATCTGCTTCAAGTCTTCAAACCTTGCTAATTAAGAAGCTTTAGCTGCCAACTGTCTGACTTTAAATGCCTTGTCATAAGTTTCCATCCACAAAAAAAAATCAGTTAAGTACAATGTATGTGAGCCTCCTCAATGTACTTACCAATACATGTGTCAACCATAAAGCTTTCAATGTATCTTTTGTCACAATGATCACTGTAGGAAACTACATCAATGTGGCTCAGGACTGGGTCAGACTGTTCCATAGGTTGTCTTCAAAAACTTCTTGCTCTCCTGGTATGGATGTTACGTGTGAAAGCCATGGAGCTTCTGAGGTCACTTTATGACTTTTCTCTGATATGAAAGCAAACTTTTTCAGAATTGAGAAGCCTTGCTCAGAGAAGTGGTCTATGCCTCTAATCCTAACACCTGTTGGATGATGCTCCTTTTTCCTCTCATCACTCGAGAGCTTTTTTCCTTGTTTGACAATAGCTTCACATTAATGCTTGACAAGACAGTATGGATCACAGTAGACCAGACAATTCCATGTGACTTCTGCATTTGAGTAAGGAACAGAACTAGTCATAGTTCTCTCTGCTTGAGGTATTAAAGTGGCCAGTACAGGTAGTCCAGTTTTGGTTTTAGCAGTAGACATAGCAGAAAACAGTTGCGAATTCTGTTGCAAGTTACCATCACTTTGACTGCTAGTTTGCATTTGGTCTCATTCACATTCCTCTACTTCAATTACCTCTATGGAAGCTGCAGGGCCAGGGGACACAATGCTACTGGTAGATGTAGATCTACTTGGGATGACTTTGGGTACACTAATTGTACATTTGGTAGCACAAAAGGCAAGCTCTTTAGCAGCGTGATGCTTTGCAGGAGTGCACGTTGTTGCATCTCTTTGTTGCAAGGGAATCAGCTCTTCCTCTGCATTTCTAGTAATACCCTCATAATTCTTCTCCCATTGCTCACGATTATACTCTAGTAGTTCTGAGCTGGTGTTTGCATCAACAGCTGTACCCATATCTTTATTATACACATATAATAAAAAAAAATTTCCAAATAAGTCGCAGAATAATAGGTCAATTGTCAAAATCCAATCTCTTTTCTCCTTTGACTATACACTGGTATCAACTGCTTTCCAGCCACGAAAAGAGACTTTTTCTTACATGTTAAATGGAGTTTCAGACACCATATGTGATGGATATCTCTGCAGCAGAGAACCAAATGATGGCCACCCAAGGGAAACTATTATGAAGATACACAGTGAAGAGGAAACAGAAGCAAATCTTGGTAGAAACTACCACTACTGCACAGGACTGGGATGCTTAAAGTGTTTTCTTCCACATTAATTGAAAAATGTCATCACATCAAATACACATTAGTGTAACATTTGACCTTTATGAATAGTGATCAATATAGTACTTACCAAAGACAACACAGTCCCTGGCTTGACAAGGCATATCTCAAGGCAAGTAGCATTGCTGCAAACCAGTGCATAAGAATTTGATCCACTGCAATTGTCACAAATAAGCAAAATTTATACTTGAATATCATAGAATGAAGGGATTCTTGTAATAAGACGTAATAAGACAACTGATCCATAAGGCAAGCACTTTCAGTATAATCAATCTACTATCATAGAATTTAGTAAGTACAGTAGTAATAAGTAGTTTGTGTCAACTGTTTTGTATGATCTTACATGACTGCCCAGGTTCAGAAGAATCGTGGTTGGTTGCTTTAGCATACAGCTGTCGATGCAGTTTCTGTGATGCCTCAAAGCATTGCCCTGAATACTTGTACAGGGAACAAAACTGACGAAGCAGCATGGCGCTGTGGTCAATTACAAGATGACCATAATCTCCTGTGCCAAGATGTTTGCCAAATAACTTCTTCTGAGGGAATCCCCACTCTTTGCACTAAAATTCCAAAACGTAAAGTACAATGACTTAAAATTCTTTTCATGATAAATGAGAAAGTGCTACAATGTACATTTGTCATCTTGCCTGTTGGCCATCTAGACTTTTCATTATATTTATTTGTAATAGTTTTTAGGGCATTGCAAAATACCCTGCATATGTACTGGAGTCACAATTGTAAAGACCAGAGGAGGACACAACTGAGCAAGATAACATAACACATGCACTTGGCCATTTCAGTGAAACAAATTGCACATCTTCTAACCTGAACATCGTGTAGATCGATAAGTTGCTCTTCATCATCCCCATAGACTTTCTCACAAAGGGTGGTGATCATGATCAGTTGTACCTTTTTGAAAAACTTGACTTGAAGCTCAAGGGGTTTTGTTGTTGTGGAGGTCGCTCAGCTGACCTTTACGTTCTCTTTTCTCTTTTTTTTTGGGATGCTGAGTTACTGTCACTAGCTGATCTGACATGGCACTCAGTTACCGAAACTTGGCCTCAACTATTTTCTGCTTAGCTTCCCATTCTTTTTTGAGGTTGAAAGAAAAGTTTTGAAATCTGAAAAGTCAATAAATCAAAATGTAGATGTATTACTGTTTATTAACAATAAGAAAATATCCAGAATTTTAACTATAATATTTTACTCGACCAAGGCAAATGTGTCTTTATAGTTAGAGTAAATGTCCATAATATGTAGATTGAGACGATTTGAGAGAAATTCTTAGGAACCAAAATATGACCTTTCCTAATAAAACAAGGTGTCCATTGTTATATGAATTAAGTGGGTGACCACATCAGGCCAATCTCATTTAAGTTAGACAAAATACAGTCACATGTACTGTACATGTATTCGCCACCTTCAATCTTAGCAGTTTCTTGTTGAGTTCCATCTTTGCCAGGGTAGGTGATTGTGGATTAAGATGGAGTTTTTAGTGTGGACTATGTTTCTTTTGTCGGTGGCAAAGTTGTCATGGTCAGAGGCGAAGTCCAGTGCTTTGATTGGGAGGTCTTGGCTGATGGGCGGGTAGAACTCTTCGATGCCACTCTTTGATGTCAAAACAGATGAAGCTGAGGAGTTGTTTGTTTTGGACAGATTTGAACTAGTCAATTACGGCTTTGGTGTTTCTCCATTGGTGAAAGTTGAGTTTTTTCACAATATTGCTGTTGATGCAGTCAAGGATCTTTTTGCTGACTATCTTGGACTTCATGGGGTTGATGAGTCTGCAGGTCGATAGTAAACCTGGCTTGATACTGGCAGCCATTCTAATTCTTTTAGTATGGGCGTGACGTGATCAAATTTCCATGCATCACTTATGTTACGCCGGTAAACTTGCTGTTTATCGGTCCCAAAACGCAGCAAAACGAATAAAGAACTTGGAAACCTCTTGACTCGTTTGTGCTTTATTTTAACTACGATTTCTCTTCGCTTTACAAAGATTTCAATGTCACGTGACAACCGCATGGTCACCAAATATGGAAAACCTGGCTCGCCGGAACCGGAAATAACAAATAATTTTATATGGAGGGTCATTTTCTACTCGTCACACTTACCATTCCACATGTGAAATTCTGTACAGATTGTAGTTTGTCAATGTTACAGTTGGTGGAGTTTGCCCACACGTTTGAGCAGTAAAATAGTTTACTAAAAACCAGGGCATTAATAACTGTGATAAGACTTCTTCTATCAAATGCATGTTTAACTTCATTAATTTGTCCAAGACGAGACATGCAGGAGGAAACAGTGTTAACTGTTTGATCATTTTTATCCTGCTTGATCATTGAAAGTTAAGTGGGGATCCAGTGTCACGCCTAGGTCCTTTGCCATCTGGACAGGTACAAGTTCCTTTCCTAGCAATGATAGCTTGAAATCTCTTAGTTTGGGAAGTATTTGTTTGCTCCCAAGTACCACAAGGTAAGCCTTATCCGGGTTCAACAGTAGATATTTATTAAAACACCAGTTGTGCACGTTAAGTAAATCCTTGTTCATAATAGTGAAATGAACCAGTGAGGCTGGTCAGTACCATTTAAGGCGAATAATGCTCATATTGATTTTTAGAAACCTACAGGCATGCAGAGTTGGAAAATGTGTGATAGCATTGTATCAGTGGTAGTAGCTTTGGTTTTTTATGCCCTTTCACATTGGCCAGTGCAAGGTATCTAATTAAGATAATTTCTGATTTGACGTTTTTCAGGTTAAGTGAGCATTTATAGGCATAATGTTGTTAAGAGATCATGTCGGTGCATCCTCTGAACAAATGATTTAATGGTTTTGCTAAGATGACCCTAAATGATGTGACCTGACTAGATCTAGATGATGATTTTCCCTAGCCATTTATGTGATTATTCTCTACACTTTCTCTTAAGATCACTTACATACTAATGATTCTAATAACTTTCAATTGACTTGAAAACTTAAGGGTTATTTCAGTCTCCAGACTCAAATTGTACTTTACTGACTTATTTCTCTTAGAGTGCATATTAATATCTAAGTACAAGAGTGAATAAAATTATTATTATTATTATTTCATCGCTTTCTAGCTCATTTTTGTCCTCATCTTCATCTTCATCTGCACTTTTTTCGCTGTCTGAGGTAGATGGCTGGTTGTTGCAGTCTGGCAGTTTGCACATATCTGTGCATTTGAGTCCATTTGCCAAACACTCTCTATTAAACACTTACTGGAAGTGACTTTAAAGCAGGTTCCAAAACTGAGATGGCATTTTATGGGCATCAATTAGTCGCCACTGCTACTATTGTCACTGTTAGAACTGACCCTTGTGTTGTCAGGGAAGTGATGTTTGCACCCTTTACAGTATTAGCTAGGAGCAGACTGGACACTGGAAATGTTGGAAGACTTTCTGTCTGTGATTTTAACTGATTTCCCCTGTGTAGCAACATTTTGCAGGGATGCTGAATAGGTTCAATGTTGGGCTTTCCAAAGAGGCTATCACACCCAGTGTGAACCAGTGTTGATTATTTGGACAAATTCGCTTGCTGCAAGTGTCACCAAATTTCTAATTATAGCTGGGTCTTCCAGACCATCAACCAAGGGAAACTTCATTTTCCCGAACTTCTGAGTAGCCTCTACCTCTGAGTCATGAAGCCAACCTCAAGGGTTCATCATCATCATCATCAGTCCTTTAAACGCCCAGTGGCGCATAGGGCATCAACAAGTCCCCTCCATTCCTGTCAGTCGTTTGCAAGCCATGAAGCTTGCCTCAAGGTAAGATTTAGAGCCTGAAGTTCTGCTTCTGCATTTCTTCCCCAGGTGGATTTTGGATGCCCTCTTTTTCTTTTACCCTCTGGTGTCCATCTGAGAGCAAGTTTGGAAATGCTGGTAGATTCTCTGTGAAGCATAACCATGAGGGAGGGTTCAGGATTAGTGTTTTACTGTCGGCATAGAGAGTTGTTTGATTTCCTGCTGTTTTTGTCTCTGTATTCTATCCACATATCAGGAACAGAAGAGTTTTCATGTATGATCACTGTATTGGCCTTCTTGCTGCTTGCTGGTGGAGAACTAGCCTCTGACAATTATCCCCTTTTACTTCAGTCTCTACATCTAGTTTGGCCCATTTGGATCTGACAGGAGAGTGGAGTGCCATATCCTGTCCTCCGTTTCAAGCTGCTTGTTCCCTGTGTATTTGTTGGAAGAGGTTTAAATATGTGTAAAGGATTGGATGATTCTTTAGGCTGATATCTTGGTGGTTTGTGTGACCGCTGGTTTTGCTGTAACAGCAGGATCTGGAGACTGTTCATTTGTGGTGATTGCAGGAACATTACCATTTTGTGGAGGATTATTTGGTAAAGAGATAGAATGGCAATCTTCTGGCAAGCTCCTACTGTTTCTATCTCTAGCTCCACTTCTTTGCACTTGTAATTTTCAGTTGACTATGGGGGTCCACATGCAACCCAAGTTTCAAGTTGTTTGCTACGTTTCTGACTCTGCCTTGCGTGTTGCAGGAGGTAAATGTTTTTGCAAAAGTGTTTTCTTTGGGTGAGCTTTTGGAACATTCCTGGGTGCAAGTTTTGATGAGCCTTCTTGTTGTAGAGTCATACCATTGGATGCCTTTGGTGCTTATTTTTCCATTATCTTGACTCAATTTTCCAGGCTCCTTCTAACCTGCACAACTATATCAGTATCATTGACTAAGTAAGTTAAGGACTTTGCTTGGTTCATGAGTTCCCTGCACTGAACTGAACTGAACTGAAATGTCTTCTTAAAAACAGTAGGTTATTAGTTTCTTCAGAATTGGCTGTCCTCTTTTGGAAGGGGAAGATTTTCTTTATCAGCATTGAGTAGATTGTCAATTTTTAGGAAGTAGCGGTCATCTTCTCCTCTTCAGGGAATGTCTGTCACTGGCAGTGCATTGTTGATGGGAAAGATGAGACCTTGACCAGGTATGAAAAAAGGTGAATTTCTATAGGCTTCACTTAGATTTTAAAAACCCCAGTCAGGTTTATGTCTGAATTTTGCAAACATGTCTTTGCATGGAAGACGGGTATATTGCCACTCTTAAAACATACATGATGGTGTTGCATCATGTCTACCAAAGGAAACTTTGTACCACACATCTTGCATACATGTAATTGTTTCGCTGTAAACTTTAAACTGACCTTCACCTTTAGAGATCATATGGTGAGAGGGGATGGATTTTGCCAAATCTTTTTTTTTCCAAAACAGTGCTGTACTATGTGTCCTTGTAATAATAATAATAATAATAATAATAATATTTAAACAGGGGGCGATCTCACATAAAGTGGTTTTCAGAACGGCCCTGTGGAGAATATTACAACTAAAGAAATAAAGACGTTAACTGTACAAGACAATGCTGCTTAGACTTAAAAAAATACGATATAAATAAATTAAAATATAACACAATTGTCTGTAGGTAACATCATAAAATCGGCTCTAGATCATACCTTTTGTATTTGTTGGACAACCATGTGTTTTGCTCAACATACCTGTAATTGTAAATTTGTATTGAGTGTCAGTTTGTTAATAAATTATTCTAAAAATGAGTGGAGTGTAGAGTTGAAGAAACCCTTCTTTAGTTGAGATCAGAGGTTTTAAATTGTTGATGCAGAGGATATTCAATTTTAGGCAGTTTTCTGGGGTGAAAAGGTACAGTATTGTTCAAAAGTAATGCAAACAAAATTTGTCGAAGTTTCTCCTTTGTTCTTGTAAATTTTCTATGAAAAGGTGTCAAATTTTCAGAAGATGTTTCAAAGTATTCTAAGCGAAAAATTCATGATCTTTCTTTAAAATTTAAGCTAGCAAAATTTGAAGTAGGAAATTTTTGAGGTAACCAATTTGAGATACCGAAATTTGAAGCAACAAATTTTATGCAACATGAGCCGCTGTGAATGACATGGCTGAACAAGTGTATGTAAATAAACGAAACTCATATCAAAATAGATCCAATGAAACGACAGTTCGGTTGGCTATTTAAAGCCAAAAAAGTGATTGCCTTTCGAGTATTTCCCCAAGCACAGATTTGCAAACCTTGTTTTAGAAACATTGATTTTCAAGCCCGTTTATCGTTCAGTAGAAAAGGGCGTGCACCAGTTTACATGCAGGTCGAGTTTGTTGACAATGTTTACGGAAGGCTGCTAATCCCCCCAAAAAAAACAACAGAGATAAGACAGAACTTTTGTAAACAAACGTTTTATTTTATGAAACACTACATTTTGTTTTGAAGCCAGAACTCAAATCCTCCAGAGAATCATACAAAACAGTTTTCTGACATCGTACCTTGTAAAGTGAATTCTTGCCTTGTTTAAAAGGAATAAGCTTATTTCAAGCATTTTCTGTTTCCATATTGACCATAAAGCATTGACCTAGTGGTTCTTATTTATGTCCAGCTATGATGCAAGAATGTCACAAAGCATGCCATGTTATGTTGACAAAAAGAGCGAGTTACGAGCCCAAAGTGATTTGGCCTGCGGCATAGATGTTATGTACTTAGCTATGTCATGTAAAAAGACAGTGAGAGGTTTCACGAGGATTGAGTATCTACCAAGCTGGGCTGAAGCCGGAGTAAGTTGTTTGTTTTGTTTGGTAGACTTGCCACACAGTGACCACATGAGTTTCAGGTTAAAATAGCTAAGCGGGTGAAGGAGCTGCGAGGTTTTAGGCCATGTAGTTGCTGCATGAAGGTTGCTAAGCAGCAGAGTTCATCCTTCATCCAGCAGTTTGTGAATAAACAAGATGAAGTACTTTTTGAGCGGTTTTCAATTGAGTTTTGAAAGAAATCAGATACAGTGTTGCTCATTTCCTACATGTATGTTTGCTAATACAAAGGCCATAAAAACCATTGCTATTTTTAACAAAATGATGTTCATTATAGCTTACTTAGTGTACTTGTCTGGTAGGAATTGTTCAATCAGAATTGTCAGCATGGTACTAAGGTTGACACTTCTGTTTCCTTCCAGGTAAAGGATTTGTTCTGCCTTTCAACTCCATTGGTAGTATTCACAGAACACAGAAGGCAATCCATTTTAAATGCCCACACCCAGCACTAATAAAAACAAAATGGGAGAAAAAATATCTTCACAGAAATATTATATACCTTAACGCTTATTCATCATGCCAGAAAAATCTTGTAAGAAACCAGCGCATTGTGTAAATAGCCGATCAATGTTAGTTTTTTTGAAAAACAGACACAAAGAGTGAGTCTATGAAGCACTTTTCCATTCATTGCCAGTTGCTTACTCAGCCTCATTGAAGAAAAAGCCCCTTTCATTTTGTGTGTATTGTCTGTGATTTCCCAGTGTTCCAGTGGGAATGTCTTTTGTTTGTTGAAGATAATTACTCAAATATTCGAGCCGCTCAAATAAAATAACAAATATAAAAGGATCAATAAAACTCAAACCCATTTAGTTGCTTAAGTCTGGCATAGAGAAATCCACATTCAGCACTGGTGGGATACGATTGGGCAACTGATTAAACTTTGGGAATACTAGTGTCGCTTCGGGAAGAACAATTACTTTTTTAGAAAGAAGAACATCATCAATAATGTCCTAACGTGTGAGAGCATCCGGTTTTTTTGGCTCAACTTTTACCCACCAGAGGGTTAAAGTTGAGCCAAAAAAACTGAATGCTCTCGCAGGCTAATAATGTCCAGAGTGCATCATTTTGCTTAGGAACCGGAAATAAAATCTCTATTGACAATTTGTTATATTTTGCAACAAAGAATGAAACTACAAACAAATGTGAAACAGAAAATTTGAGGCAACTGTAAACACAAAACAAATATTTACCAGCTCTATCTGCCCTTTGGATAATATCCTGCACAGTTGGCTGCTCCGACAAAAGCGAACTGCCAGGATTACCATTCGGCCCCTTTTAAATGTAGACAGATATGATTTTTTTAGTTCCTTTGCTAATATACAAAGGCAGCTCAGTCTTCAACTGAAAAATTCAACTTTAAAATTTGTCACTACTTACAATCATGCCAGGTGACCATTCAGTGTTTGTTTTCTGAGAAGGAAACAAATTATCTGCACTGGTGCTGGCTTTAGGAAAAACACACAGAATTTTTGCATAACAGTTTACATTGTTTACATTGAAGAATTGGGCAATTAGTGTCGAAAAACGTCACAACAATCGCAACTTGAAAGTTCAATTGAACATTTCAGCTGCCATACTGTTGTTTGCTCTCCTGATTCTTGTCCTGATTTTAAACTGACCATTTCAATTCCCTAGTTTTTATTTTTTTTGGTCTCACGTCAGACAAACTCGGGGATAAGCGTCGAAAAACGTCACAACCATCGCAAATCAAAAGTTCAATTGGACATTTCAGCTGCCGTACCGTTGTTTGCTCTCCTGATTCTTGTCCCAATGTTGGACTGACCATTTCAATTCTGTAGTTTTTACTTTTTTGGTCTCATGTCAGATTAACTTAGGGGTACTTTGAACCAGAACACAACCAATGGTACAGGATATCGCAATGAAAGAGAATGCTCTGGGAAAGAGAGCTTTTGTGTAAATGGTTGTCAGACAGTATTTTCTGTGCGTGCTGTTTAACTTGAGTTGAGGTTTTTTATGAGGTCTTGGTTGTAAAATTTGACATCATTTGGCTGATAGGTCGCTATCAAACAGATAAATTGTACATTTTATCAGATGGGGAGTGACTTAATTGACTTCACCTTTAGGGAGGTACATTATGGAACTATGTTATGGAACTTTCTCTGGCTTATAAACTGTTATTTTCAATAATATGCTCAATATGACATACAAGTACTGTATATCACTCCAAAACACAGGCAAGATCTCAGCAACAACAATTGGAAAATGATGCCTTCCTCTTTACATATTCCCTCTTCTCTCGTTGGTACTCTCTCAAGGCTTCTTGGCCCTTCCCTACCAGGAGCTGGTTTGTTGCCGCATCCCAGCGGTTTATTTTTCGGTGGAAATGCCGTCTCATTTCATCATTTTTCGAAAATTACATCAAATGAGGAAAATTTTAGCTACAGTTTCAAATTTATACATGTCCAATTAAAATTCTGTATTTGTTTTTAATAATAATTTTATGTTACCTAGACATAACATAGAATTGCACAAGGCTGTATATACAAAGTATAAAATCAATCTTAAGACAGGAATTGTTTAGGATTGTTCCTAACATATTTTTCTGATTGGCAACCTCCACAACATGCAGTTTGTTATTTTTGGAATTTCCCATGTGTTATTGTTTAGACATACATATTATATACAATAATGACATGTACCGGTATTACAAAATACTGTACATTAAAATAGAATTATTACACTAGTAAACAATTTCTCAAATTATTGCTAGAGCATATCAAATATCTTATCTCATGAATTATAATGTATTTTAAATCAGATGTGTGCCTCTTGTTTCACCTAGTCTCTCTCAGCTCCTCTTCCCAGTAACTTGCATTTTTGAGTATGGTCTTTTAGACCTTTTTCGTTCTCTTAGCTCTCACTACTGTGATTCAAGATGTAAAACATCTGTTGGAGCATCCTATTTTTTTACACTTGTGTAAAACAGTTCTTCCAGCCATGTCATTGTTTTTCTCAACCCCCTATCCTGTGAAGAGTTTTACTTCTATATTTAAAAGAAAAGGTTGGAATATGGTATACCATAGAATAGGGGATCACATTTGCCCTTTGTACCCAATCCTTTTGTCTTGCAGTGATGTGAATAAAGTAACCCAACCCTTGGCTCTTTCAAAATAACTGGCCATGTCCCCATTTGATGGCTCCTTGCTAGCAACTATGGAACAGAGAGTGCAAAAGTCCTTCCAAAGTTTTAAAACAGTTTTCATTCTCTGACTGGATAACACCAGGAAGCTTGCTGGGTAGATTTTCTAGTGATTTTTTTTTTGTCAGAGCCCAGAAGACTTGTAAAGTCATACTGGCCAGAACCCTTGCCATCTGCATTTGTTTTTTCCCAAATGTTAAAGGAAATCCCACAGGATCTGATCTAACTTATTTTTAAAGTCCATTCAAATGTATATTTCTTTGGGCCCCTCGTTTTTTGTCCCAATTATCTTTTTGATTCCACTGCAAACCATCCCTAATTGAATTTTCAATTAAAACATCAAGTGTCCTCAGTAGTAAATGAAGTTCAAGTATTACATGATCCATTTCTATGCAAATTAAAGGTTTGTGCTCCCAAGAACATTTTTCTTTTGCATTTTTTTCTGTGCCAGCTCATTCATTTCCATTAAGGTTCTTCTTAAATTTGAGGAGTGATAGTAATCAAAATCAAGGTCCATCTTCCAGCGGCCATTCTTGTGAATGTTGCACCATACACATGCATAAAGATGTGGCACCTTTCAGGCCTGTCATCAGTAGAATAGATCTGTAATCCCCACCCAGAGAAAAATAACTTTCTCAACAGTTGACTTTTCCTCCCAAGAAAGAGCTTCAAACCCACCACTTCGTTTCTCCCATGGCTAGATGATGAGGTTTTTGCGTCTACAGTAACTGCATGTAATTCACCTGACTTTGTTTTTCTAACCGTGAGACTTTTTAACTAAAGTACAAATGATGTGGCAAACCAGAGGGCTGACTGTGCCCTTGATTTCTTTGCTACTTCAGAAATTTCTTTCCCTTCGTAGGCAAGGTTTTCAAGTGAATTTACATAACTTGAGAGGTCTTTGTTGATTGCTTGTAAATTCTTAATTGCTCCATCTTTTTTGTGGATTCCCACCTTTATCTCTTGATGAAGTTTTTGTAGTTCTGACTCAAAATCACTGTACTTTTTTTCCACTCTAGAAGTTCATCTTTAATAAGCTCTTTCTGCTCTCTTAATTCCACTAAGTGAACTGTCTCTCCTTCATAGCTATGAAACCTCTTAGACTTTTTACTCAGTTCCAGACTTTGGCTTCCACCCTTTGCCTTCTTATACTCACTGCAAACTTCTCCAGCTAATCTCTGATGACAAAGAGATGGCATCATCAGCAAAGGCATTCTAATAGACAAGTCGATAAATGCAGGACTCAACGGGGTAATTTTAGATTGTTTGCAAGGTAAAGAAGCGGTAGTAGGATCTGACATGGGTGTTTTTTTTCTGTAATCAGGTATTTCCTACCTTTCCATTTTCTCCTTGCTGCTCTTGTTCTTCAGGTGACTTCTCAAACTTGTGCACAGAACTGTACTTCAACTGATGACAAAAATGCTTCAAGTTATCAGGGTTGTTTAATTATTGTTTATTTATTGCAAACTGTGGAAATCACGCTTACTGGTACCCATTTATGTGGAATATTTCGATCTATTTTTCAAGTGTTTTAAAATCCTTGTTGTTCTTTACAGGTCAGAATCTCCTACTCAAGCCTTTCTTATTTTGGCAGTTTGGTTGTATAGGCAGTTTAAAACCCTACAAGATGTTGGAAAGCCCTTGGCAGAAATAGAAAGTGCTATGCAATCTACTGTGTTAGCGAATGACAACATGTGCCCTGTGGACAATATGAAGATTTCCAAGAAGAATCTTCCATTCCCAGAACCATTTGAAAAGGCCTGGCACTTGGTTACTGAAGTCATTGACAGGTTACACCTGAGAAACCACAAGGACCAGAAGTGCAAAACCCTTTATAATCCAGATGGCAAAATTCCTTCCGAATTTAACACCATGGCCTGTGAACAAACTTTTGTATGGGCCAGTTGGATGAAAAAGATTATCTGTGCCATGACAAGACTTCACCAGTTCTTTTCATTCATCGGTCTGTGAAACGACGAAACAAATACACTGAACTCTGTCATGTGCGGAATAAGACACCAGTTTTATCCAAGTTGTCTCTCTTAACAAAATGACTTTAAAGCAATGTTCACTTTGAAGATCATTATGTCTGTAACTCATATTTATTCATAAGATCGTAATACTAGCAATAAAGATAAATATTGCATAAACTGTTGTAAACTCTTGTACGTTTTATGCAATATTTATATTTATTCATTACTTATACCAATGTTTATTTACATGTAGTTTTTTCTCATATGCCAACTGCCAGCAAAATTTTTTAGAAATAAAAAGAATCCATGAAATTACAGTGTGATGCAAGGTCAAATAATTTTTTTCATTTTACACACAAGTGATATGGACAAAACAATTCACCCAATGTCAAGCGGTTTTCTTCTAATTACCGTAAACACTCGTGTATAAGCTGCACTTTTTTGCTTAAGTTTTGGGCCAAAAATCGCGGGTGCGGCTTATACACGAGACAATTGCTTTCAGAGGGAGTAAAAGGGCTTGTAGGACTTGTAGGCTCATAAATTGAACTGAAAACCTTCAGTGAATAAAGATAAAACATATTGAAACCTTTTGTTAATCATTGCTTTCA